>Ga0187779_10000086_pt1 | contig 68344 bp, 66 predicted proteins | sample 1015_Q2_SP10_10__FD_132435 | JGI IMG/M metagenome (GOLD analysis project Ga0187779, IMG submission 132435) | Tropical peat soil microbial communities from peatlands in Department of Meta, Colombia - 1015_Q2_SP10_10_MG | ecosystem: Environmental > Terrestrial > Soil > Wetlands > Peat | place...
GCGAGCGCTTCAAAGACGACAAGATGAAGCAGCAGCAGGCGATGATGGAGCTGTACAAGAAGGAGAAGGTGAACCCGGTGTCGGGCTGCCTGCCCATGCTGATCCAGATTCCGGTGTTCTTCTCGCTCTACAAGGTGCTGTTCGTCACCATCGAGATGCGGCACGCGCCCTTCTTCGGCTGGATCCACGACCTGTCGGCGCAAGACCCGACCAACGTGTTCAACCTGTTCGGCTTGATCCCGCTCGACCCGACCTTGTTACCGATGGTCGGGCACTTCCTACATCTGGGCGCCTGGCCGCTGATCATGGGCGTGACCATGTGGGCGCAGATGAAACTCAATCCCGCCCCGCCCGATCCGACCCAGCAGATGATCTTCAACTGGATGCCGCTGATCTTCACTTTCATGCTGGCGAGCTTCCCGGCCGGCCTTGTCATCTACTGGGCCTGGAACAACACGTTGTCGGTCGCACAGCAGTCGATCATCATGCGCAAGCACGGCGCCAAGATCGAACTGTTCGACAACATCAAGGCGCTCTTCGTTCGAAAGAAACCCCAGCAATAACGATCTGCAATCGCTGGGCCTCGCACCCGAAGTTGGGTTTATCCGACTTGGGAAATTTATATGCGCGGAAGTCGGGCAGGCCCGACTTCCGCCGATTTCGTTTATGGTGGCACCATGAACGACTTTACCCGCAACGAGATCGATGCCGGCCGCCGCCTATTCACGGGCGACTGGCAATTCGTCGCCGCAGCAGGTTCGGCCGCCTCGCTGCCGCCGATGAAAGGCGTCGAGGTCGCCCTGGCGGGGCGTTCCAATGTCGGCAAATCGAGCCTGATCAACGCGCTGACCGGCCGCAAGAGCCTGGCGCGGACCTCGCGCACGCCCGGGCGCACGCAGGAGCTCATCTTCTTCACCGCCGGCGATGGTTTCACTCTGGTCGACATGCCGGGCTACGGCTACGCCGCAGCCGCCAAGGCGAAGATCGCGGGCTGGACCGATCTCATCCACGCTTACCTGCGCGGCCGCGCCAACCTTGCCCGCGTCTATGTGCTGATCGACGCGCGGCATGGGCTGAAAGAGACGGACGAGCCGATGCTCGACGCGCTGGGCAAGGTCGCGGTCAGTCATCAAATCGTCTTGACCAAGACCGATGAATTGAAGGCCGCCGACCTAGGTGAACGCATCGTCGAGGTCGAGGCGGCGCTCACCAAGCGCCCCGCTGCGTTTCCGCGCGTGCTTGCGACGTCGGCGGAGGAGGGCTCCGGTGTTATCGAGCTTCGCGCCGCGATTGCCCGGCTGCTTGCCGAACGAAAAGGTAAATGATCTAGCTTTTCGGCAAAACCTTCTCGATGCGGCGGTCCGGTACAAGCCACGCGGCCGCCACAGCCGCGTAAAGCGCAATCGAGGCCCGCGGCATGGTTGCCGGAGAGAGCCTAACATATTCATTTACCGGCTAATGACCGGTGCATTGGCGAGCGGCATCCACATCGGCTAGAAAGCCACCGACCTTAAAGGCCGAGACCATGGCAAAGGCGCCCAAAATCGATCCGCAGACGCAAGCCCGCATCCTCGTCGAGGCCCTGCCGCATATGCAGCGCTATGACGAGGAGATCGTGGTCGTGAAATACGGCGGTCACGCCATGGGCCAGGAGCAGATGGCGCGCGACTTCGCGCGCGACATCGTGCTGCTCGAACAGACCGCGATCAATCCGGTGGTGGTGCACGGCGGCGGCCCGCAGATCGAGGCGATGCTGAAGAAGCTCGGCATCAAATCGGAATTCGCCGCCGGCTTGCGCGTTACCGACGAGAAGACCGTCGAGATCGTCGAGATGGTGCTCGCCGGTTCGATCAATAAGCAGATCGTCGGTCACATCAACGCCACCGGTGGCAAGGCCATCGGGCTCTCCGGCAAGGACGGCAACATGGTGCAGGCGCGCAAGGTCAGCCGCACCGTGGTCGACCCCGATTCCAACATCGAGAAGGTGGTCGACCTCGGCTTCGTCGGCGAGCCCGACAAGGTCGACCTAACCGTTCTTAATCACGTCATGGGCAAGGAACTGATCCCGGTGCTGGCGCCGCTCGCAACGTCGGCGACCGGCGGCACCTTCAACGTCAATGCCGACACCTTCGCCGGCGCCATCGCCGGCGCGCTCAAGGCCAAGCGCCTGCTGCTGCTCACCGACGTGCCCGGCGTGCTTGACAAGTCGAAGGAACTGATCACCGAGCTGTCGGTCGCCGATGCACGCAAATTGATCGCCGACGGCACCATCGCCGGCGGCATGATCCCGAAGGTCGAAACCTGCATCTACGCGCTCGACCAAGGCGTCGAAGGCGTCGTTATCCTCGACGGCAAGGTGCCACACGCCGTGCTGCTCGAACTGCTGACCGACCACGGTATCGGCACGCTGATGCATCGCTGAGCGCGCCTCGCTAGCATGGCGCATGATTCGCGCCACAGGGCTCGGCTTTGCGCTGCTCGTGCTTGCGATGACGCAGGCGCAGGCGGGCCTGACCGCGTGCAACCGCACCAGCTATCGCGTGCAGGCGGCGATCGGCCTTGAAAAGCGTGCCAACGTCGCGACCCGCGGCTGGTTCCAGATCGATCCCGGCGAATGCAAGCTCGTCATCGACGGCGACGCAGATGCCGACATGGTCTATATCCACGCGCGCACGCCACAGCTTTATGGCAGCGCACCCATCCCGCAGACCGGTCAGGCTGAGCTCTGCGTGCGCGACGGCAATTTCGAGATGGCCGACGGCCGCGGCTGCCCCGTCAGCCAGCAAGCGCGGTTTTCCGCGGCGCACCCAAGCGACACGCCGAGCGGCCCCACCGTCAACCTCGCCGAGCCCGCCGACTACGACGACACGCAGGCGCGGCTTGCCGGCATCCAGCGGCTGCTGGCGATCGCCGGCTACGACGCCTACCCGATCGATGGCGTGCCGGGCGGGCGCACGCAGGCCGCGCTCGCGAAATTCCTGAGCGACCGCAAGCTGCCGACCAACGCGGTATCGCAGCCGGCCTTCTTCGACACGCTGATCGCCGCCGCCGGCAATCCGGAAGGCTCAGGCTTCACCTGGTGCAACGACACCAAGTACACGGTGATGGCGTCGGTCGGCGTGGTCGAGATGGGCGCAATCGTCACGCGCGGCTGGTACCGCATCGACGCCGGCCAGTGCCTGCGGCCCGACCTGCGCGGCGATCCGCACCGGCTCTATAGCTACGCCGAGGCGGTCGACAGCAATGGCCGCATCATCAAGAACGGCGACGCGCCGCTCAACTGGGGCGGCAACGTGCCGCTGTGCACGCGCGACGGCAAATTCGATCTCAGCAACCACAAGGACTGCTCGGCGCGCGGCTTGAATTCCGCCAATTTTGCCGTCATCGATGTCAGCGCCAATCCATCTGCCACCGTGCGTTTCAAGGAACCGTAGGATCGTGCCGAGTCCGTCCCGTAAAAGATCGCACGGGTTCGCGGCCGTCGAAACCTGGGTGTTCGATCTCGACAACACGCTCTATCCGCATCACCTGAACCTGTGGCAGCAGGTCGACGACCGCATTCGAGAATACATCGCGGGCTTCCTCAAGGTGCCGCACGACCAAGCGTTCAAGATTCAGAAGGACTACTATAAACGTTACGGCACGACGATGCGCGGTCTGATGACCGAGCATGGTCTGAAGCCCGACGACTATCTCGAATTCGTGCATCAGATCGACCACTCTCCGCTCGAGCCCAATCCGGCGCTCGGCGCGGCGCTCAAAAAGCTGCCCGGCCGCAAACTCATCCTAACGAACGGCACGCGCAAGCATGCCGACGCGGTGATGAAGAAGCTCGCCGTGCTTGAGCACTTCGAGGCTGTGTTCGACATCATCGCTGCCGAGCTCGAGCCGAAGCCGGCAAAGAAGACCTATGAGCGGTTCCTCAAGTTGCACAGGGTCGACCCGCACAAGGCGGCGATGTTCGAGGATCTGGCGCGCAATCTCGAAGCGCCGCACGCGCTCGGCATGCGGACGGTGCTGGTGGTGCCGGAAGGCCAACGTGAGGTGTTCCGCGAGGATTGGGAGCTGCAGGGGCGCGACGCCCCGCACGTCGATTATGTCACCGACGACCTCGCCGGGTTCCTTCAGCAGCTCATCCGCGCCGGCTGATCAGGCCGGCGGTGTCGGGATCAATTGCTGCACCAGGACGGCAAGCCCGATGCCGGCAATGCCGGCGCCGACGAGGCGCAGCCTGACTTCATCTCTGCGCGCGACGGTCATGGCGGCCAACGCAACGAAGCTCTGGATCACGGCGAGCCCGATTAGATAGGCGGCGAGCGGGGTGCGTTCGGCACCGTAGATCGACTCGCCCAGCGCATAGCCGTGGATTAGTCCGACCAGCACGAACAGCGCGAGCGCACATTCACCGGCAGATCGCGGTGCGACAGCACGACTGCGCCGAGAACGATGACGGAAAGGACGACCAGAATTTCGTCGGCGGGCACGGTGACGGCCTGCAAATGCACGGCGACACCGCACATCATGACGGCGACGAAAGCGATCGCGAGTGCGGCGCCAGCGCGATGAGCCGCGGCGAGGCAGCCGACCGCAACGACCGCAGCGAAATGATCAATGCCGATGATCGGATGGCCGAGGCCGGACAGAATGTCCTCGCCGAAAGTCGCGGGCATGCGGCCCCCATCAGGTGATGCGCAAAGGCCGGCTCCGACGCAACGGCGAGTGCAACGACGGCAAGGATCAATTGAATTGTACGGTTCATGGTTCGTCTTCCGCGCCAAGCTTAGCTTGCCGTGGCAATCTTGACATCCCCTCGCCCGCCCCCGACAACGCGGGCCCGGAGCTGGGACATGACCGAGAAGCTGGCCAAGACTATCGACGACGCCTTCGAGGCGCGTGACACGATCAACGCCAAGACCAAGGGCGCGGTGCGCAAGGCGGTGAACGACGCACTCGAACTGCTCGACGGCGGCAGGGCGCGCGTCGCCGAACGCCAGGCCGGCAGCCAGTGGCACGTCAATCAATGGCTGAAGAAGGCGGTGCTGCTGTCATTCCGGCTCAACGACATGAGCGTGATCGCCGGCGGCCCCGGCAAGGCCGTGTGGTGGGACAAGGTCGATTCCAAGTTCAAGGGCTGGAACGCGGCGAAGTTCAAGAAGGCCGGCTTCCGCGCTGTGCCCGGCAGCGTCGTGCGCCGCTCGGCCTTCATCGCGCCGGGCGTGGTGTTGATGCCGTCCTTCGTCAATCTCGGCGCCTATGTCGATTCCGGCACCATGGTCGACACCTGGGCGACGGTCGGCTCCTGCGCGCAAATCGGCAAGAACGTGCATCTGTCGGGCGGCGTCGGCATCGGCGGCGTGCTCGAGCCGCTCCAAGCCGGCCCCGTCATCATCGAGGACAACTGCTTCATCGGCGCACGCTCGGAGGTCGTCGAGGGCGTGGTCATGCGCGAGGGCGCGGTGCTCGGCATGGGCGTTTATATCGGCCTGTCGACCAAGATTGTCGACCGCCAGACCGGCGAGATCTACCAGGGCGAAGTGCCGCCCTATTCAGTCGTAGTGTCGGGAACAATGCCGGGCAAAAAGCTGCCGAACGGCGAGCCCGGGCCGAATCTCTACTGCGCCGTCATCGTCAAGCGCGTCGACGAGCGCACACGCTCCAAAACCTCGATCAACGAACTGTTGCGCGACTGATGTCCGCAGATCCCGTCGCCATCGCCCGCGATCTCATCCGCTGCCGCTCGATCACGCCGGCGGAAGGCGGCGCGCTCAAATATCTCGAGCGCGTGTTGAAGGACGTCGGCTTCGAGGTGCACCACCTCGCCTTTAGTGAGCCGGGTCAGGACAGGGTCGAGAACCTTTACGCGCGGCTCGGCCAGAGCGCACCCAACCTGATGTTCGCCGGCCACACCGACGTCGTGCCGCCGGGCGACGAGAAGGCATGGACGCTGCCGCCCTTCGGCGGCGACAATGACGGCAAGGAGCTCTACGGCCGCGGCGCAGTCGACATGAAAGGCGGCATCGCCTGCGCGGTCGCCGCCGTGCTCGACCATCTCAGCGCCCACGGCAAGCCGAAGGGCTCGATCTCGTTCCTGATCACCGGCGATGAAGAAGGCGTCGCGGTCAACGGCACACCGAAGCTCTTGAAATGGGCGGCAGAGCAGGGCGAGAAATTCGACCACTGCATCCTCGGCGAGCCAAGTAATGTCGAGGAGCTCGGCGACACCATCAAGATCGGCCGGCGCGGTTCGCTCAACGGCCACCTGATCGTGCGCGGCCGGCAGGGCCATGTCGCGTATCCCGACCGCGCCGAAAATCCGATCCGTGGCCTGGTTAAATTGGTCGAGGCGATCCAGAGCGAGCCGCTCGACAATGGCAGCGCGCATTTCCCGCCGTCGCATCTCGAATTCACTTCGGTCGACGTCGGCAACAAGACGGTCAACCTCATCCCCGGCGAGGCGCGGGCGCGCTTCAACATCCGCTTCAACGACAAGCACACGCTCGACTCGCTCAAGGCGTTGGTCGCGCAGCGCGCCAAGAAGGTCGCCGGCGGCAAGATCGATCACAGCTTCGAGTGGGAGCCGTCGAACGCCGGCGTCTTCGTCACGCAGCCGAGCCCATTCACCGACGCCGTGGTCGACGCCATCAAGGAGGTCACCGGACGCACGCCGCATCTGTCGACCTCGGGCGGCACGTCCGACGCGCGTTTCATCACGGCGCATTGCCCAGTCGTCGAATTCGGCCTCGTCGGCCAGACCATGCACCAGGTCGACGAGCGCGTGCCCATCGCCGATCTGCGTGCGCTGACGACGATCTACCGCAAGATCGTCGACCGGTATTTCGCCTAGCTCCTCATGGTGAGGAGCGCCACGAAGCGGCGCGTCTCGAACCATGAGGCCGCTCAACCTTCGAGACTGGCGCTCCGTGCCGTCCATAGGATGGATGGAGTCAGTACTCGACCCGCATCAGGTAAAGTCCATCCGGCGGCGCGACCTGGCCGCAGATGGTGCGGTCACGCGCGTCGAGCGCACGCTGTAGATCGTCAGCACTCCACCTGCCGTCGCCGACCGTCACCAGCGAGCCGACCATCGACCGCACCTGGTTGTGCAGGAACGAGCGCGCCGAGGCGAAGACATCAATTTCGTCGCCGTGCCGCTCGACGTCGAGCCGGTCGAGCGTCTTCACAGGTGATTTGGCCTGGCATTCGGTCGAGCGGAACGTCGTGAAATCGTGCTTGCCGACGAGCTTTTGCGCGGCGGCGTGCATCGCGATGGTATCGAGCGGACGGGGAATGCGCCAGGCGTGTCCCGCGTCGAGCGTGAGATCGGCGCGGCGGTTGAGGATGCGATAGAGATAGTGCCGCTTGATCGCGGAGGCGCGCGCGTTGAAGTCGGCTGCGACCTTTTCCACCGACAGGACCGCAACCGGATGCGGGCGCAGATGCGCGTTGACCGCGTCGCGCACGGTGTCGGTCTCCCAGTCCTTGGCCAGATCGACATGGGCGATCTGGGCTCGCGCATGAACGCCGGCATCGGTGCGGCCGGCGCCCTGGAGTTGCACCTTCTCGCCGCTGAAGGCCTCGATCGCAGCCGCCAGCGTGCCCTGCACCGTCTTCTGGTCGGCTTGGATCTGCCAGCCGGCAAAGGGCGCGCCGTCATATTCGATTGTGAGCTTGTAGCGCGGCATGTCAGGCGACTTTCGTGCCGGCTTTGACCGGCGTGCCGCGCAGGAAATCTTCGGCGCTCATCGGCTGCTTACCAGCACGCTGGATTTGCAAGAGCCGCACTGCGCCTGACGCGCAGGCAATGGCCAGCTTGTCATCGAGAGTCGAGCCCGATGTCCCACTGCCCTCGACCTTCGCCGACCGCAGCACTTTCACCCGCACGCCATTGAGCTCAAACCAGGCCCCTGGGAACGGCGATAGGCCGCGGATGTGGTCGTGCACCCGCTGCGCAGGCTTGTCCCAATCGATGCGGGTCTCGGCATTGCTGATCTTGTCGGCGTAAGTAACGCCCTGCTGCGGCTGCGGCGTCAGCGTGAGCGCGCCGCGCTCGAGCGCCGCGAGTGCCCGCGCCATCAGATCGGCGCCAAGACGCGACAGCGTATCGTGCAGTTCGCCCGCTGTCATATCCTTGCTGACCGTCACGCGTTCCGTCATCGCCATGGCGCCGGTGTCGAGCCCCTCGTCCATCTTCATGATGGTGACGCCGCTGTCGGCGTCGCCGGCCATGAGGGCGCGGTTGATCGGCGGCGCCGCGCCAACGCGGCAGGAGCGAAGCATGCACGTTGAAGCAGCCGAGCTTCGGTGCCTCGAGGATCGGCTTCGGTAGGATGTGGCCATAAGCAATGACGACCGCGGCATCGGCCTTGAGTGCGCGAAATTCGGCTTGCGCAGTTTCATCTCTAAGCGTCTTCGGCGTGTGCACTGGAATGCCGAGGCGCTTCGCCTCGCGCTCGACCGGCGTTGCCTGCATCTCCATGCCACGGCCAGCGGGCTTCGCCGCGCGCGTATAGACGGCGGCAATGTCATAGCCGCGCGCGGCAAGTTCGGCCAAGGTCGGCACCGAGAAGTCCGGCGTACCCATGAAAATCAGGCGCATCGATGCACCTTACCGCGCGCTAACCGATGTGATGGGAAGGCTCTTTGTCCTCGGCGAATTTCGCGGGCTCGCCGCGCTTGGCCGCCTTCTTGAACTTCTTCAGCACCATGTCGCGCTTGAGCTTGGAAATATAGTCGATGAACAGAACGCCGTTGATATGGTCGATCTCGTGCTGGAGACAGGTGGCAAGCAGCCCAGCCGCTTCGATCTCGTGCGTCTTGCCGTCGAGGTCGAGGTATTTGACCTTGATCGCAGCAGGCCGTTCGACTTCTTCGTAGTAGTCCGGGATTGACAGACATCCCTCTTCGGCGACGGACTTGTCATCCGATGACCAGGTGACCTCGGGATTGATGAAGACCTGCGGCGCCTTCGGCTCGTCCTTCTTGGCGAGGTCCATGGTGACGACCCGTTGCGGCACGCCGATCTGGACGGCGGCGAGCCCGATGCCGGGCGCCTCGTACATAGTCTCGAACATGTCGTCGACCAGCGTACGCACCGACTTGTCGATCTTCTCGACAGCGTCGGATTTCAGCCGCAGCCGCTTGTCGGGAAGAATGATGATCTCGCGTTTCGCCATGGGCCCGCGATGTAAGGGTTGTGGGTTACGGGGTCAATGCACTTTCCCCTTGAGAAATCGGCATTTTCACCCTAGCGTTCGCCGTTCGTTCGCCTATGGTCCGAATCGGGTTAGAAACCAGCCCGAGGAGCAAACAATGTCCGAAACGACCCTCCTTGTCCTCGCGCTGATCATCGCGACCGGCGTGGTCGCCATCATTGTGCTGCTGCTGCGCTCCAAGCCTCCGCAGATCGACGTCGCGGCCGAACAGAGGCTGGTGGAACTCAATGCGCGGCTCGATGCTATGGGAAGCTGGCTGCAAAACTCGCACATGCAGTTGCAGCACACGGTCAACACGCGGCTCGATGCGGTGACGCAGAATCTCGGCGAGTCGATGAAGACGACCACCAGGCACACCGCCGAGCACCTGCAACAGCTGCATGCCCGGCTGGCCGTGATCGACAGCGCGCAGAAAAGCATTACCGATCTCGCAAGCACGGTGACGTCACTACAAAAAGTTTTCGACAACAAGCAGCGTCGCGGCGCCTTTGGTCAAGGCCGCATGGAAGCCATCGTTGCCGACGGGCTGCCGCAAGGCGCATATGAATTCCAGTTCACCTTGACCAATGGCAATCGCCCGGACTGCTGTATCCACATGCCGGACAACCGGCATCTCATCATTGACGCCAAATTTCCGCTTGAGGCGACCACTGCGCTAGAGAACGCCAAGACCGACGAAGAACGACTTCAGGCAACACGCCAGTTGCGCCAGAATCTAGGCAAGCATATCGACGACATTTCCGGAAAATACTTGATCAAAGGCGAGACACAAGACGTCGCCTTTATGTTTATCCCATCGGAATCCATGTTTGCCGAACTCCATGATGCGTTCGTCGATGTCCTGCAGAAGGGCTACCGCGCCGGCGTCATCATCGTGTCGCCCTCCCTGCTGATGCTGGCGATTCAGGTCGTGCAGCAGATTCAGAAAGATGCCCGAATGCGCGAGGCCGCTGACAAGATTCTGACGGAAGTCGGACTGCTGATCGGAGATGTGCAGCGCCTCAGAGACCGCGTGGAGAATCTCGATAAGCACTTCGGCACCGTCAACAAAGATATCGAACAAATCGTCATATCGGCGGACAAGATTTTGAGCCGCGGCGAGAAGATCCGAATCGTCGAGTTCAGCGACGAGCCGCCGAGCGCCGACATCATCGAAGCACCGATCCGCAAGCTGCAGGCCGGCGAATAACGCATGAGCGTGTCGCGCGACACCGCGCAGCCACGAGCCTCCGTGTTCGAGGCGGTCGCGGTCTACTTCAAGCCACGCGTGCTGATCGTCTTGTTCCTCGGCTTCTCGTCGGGCCTGCCGCTTGCGCTCTCGGGCGCGACGCTGCTGGTGTGGATGCGCGAGTCCGGCGTCGACCTGGGCACCATCGGCCTGTTTGCGCTGGTCGGCACGCCCTACACCATCAAGTTCCTGTGGGCGCCGCTAACCGACGCGCTCGACGTGCCGGTGCTGTGCCGTATCCTCGGCCGGCGCCGTGGCTGGCTCGTCTTCACGCAGATGCTGCTGATGGCCGCGATCGTCTTTCTCGGCTCGTGCGATCCGGCAAGCGCGCCGAGCCTTGTCGCCTTCGCCGCACTGCTGGTCGCGATGAGCTCCGCCACGCAGGACATCGTGGTCGATGCGTTCCGCGTCGAAAGCCTGCCGGAGAACGAGCAAGCCGCTGGCATGGCCTCCTATGTGGCCGCCTATCGCGTCGGCATGCTGGTCTCGACCGCGGGTGCGCTGTTCTTGGTGAGCGGCTTCCAGGCCTATGGCTACGACAAGCAGCCGGCCTGGCATCTCGGCTACTACGCGATGGCCGTGCTGGTGCTGATCGGTACCGTCACCGCACTCATCGCCACCGAGCCCGAGCGCTCCGCCGCGGCAGAGGCTGCGCACGCAGGGCAGAAGCCGTTTGCGCGCGTCGTGCAGGCTGCTGTCGGCGCCTTCAAAGACTTCATGACCTACGAACTGGCGCTCGTTATGATCACCTTCGTCGTGCTGTTCAAGTTCACCGACGCTTTGTCCGGCGCGATGACGGCGCCGTTCGTCATCGATCTCGGTTTCTCACGCAACGAATACGCGGCCATCGTCAAAGGCGTCGGGCTTGCCGCGCTGCTGCTTGGTGGCTTTGCCGGCGGTTTCATTGCCAAGGCGCTGCCGCTCGCGACCAGCCTATGGGTCGGCGCGATCGTGCAGGCCTCGGCCAATCTCGCGTTCTCGTGGCTCGCAGTGGTCGGGCATAACCAGACTGTGCTGGCGATCGCCATCATCGCCGAGAATTTCGCCAGCGCCATCGGCACCGTGATGTACGTCGCCTATCTCTCGGCGCTGTGCCGCAATCCCCTACACACGGCGACGCAGTACGCGCTGCTGACCGCGCTCGCGGCCGTCGGCCGTACTTACCTCTCGTCTGCCGCAGGCTTCATCGCCGAGGGCGCGGGCTGGACGTGGTTCTTCGTAATCTGCGCGCTGGCCGGCCTGCCGAGCCTCGTGCTGCTCGTCTGGCTGCAGCGCGCTGGTCACTTCAAGCAGCTGGAGCCGAAGCAGTCATAACAGCACCGCAGTTCCCGCCGCGCCCGGCCGCAACGTTGTAGCATTCCTCGCGTTGGGCCTCCGTTACCGAAAGGAGGTTCCCATGCGCGTGTCACTCAAGCTCGCAGCCGCGGGGCTCGGCTCATTGGCTGCTGCGGGCTTCGTTTCGGAGCCGGCGAGCGCCGACCCCTACTATCACAGCTACAGCGAGGCAGCTGGATCAACGTCGAGTACGACGAAGGGACCTGCCACTACTACTCGCGCAATTCGTATGACGACGAAACGCATACGAACCGCTACGGCAACTGCGCGGTGTTGCGATCGGTCCGAACGGCGAAGCGGTTCCGGTCGTCGCCGGCCCGGTGATCGTGCGGCTGTACTGAGCCTAGAACAGTGTTCGCTGCTTGATCGCCGCGGCGAGCGTGCCCTCGTCGAGGTAGTCGAGCTCGCCGCCGACGGGTACGCCGTGCGCAAGCCGGGTCACTTTGACGTTGGCGTCGCCGAGCAGCTCGGTGATGTAGTGCGCGGTGGTCTGGCCGTCGACGGTGGCGTTGAGCGCGAGGATCACCTCTTTGACCCGCGGATCGTGGGCGCGCGAGACCAGCGCGTCGATCGTCAGGTCCTGCGGGCCGACGCCGTCGAGCGGCGACAGCGTGCCGCCCAGCACGTGATATTTGCCGTTGACGGCGTGGGCGCGCTCGAGCGCCCACAGATCGGCGACGTCGGCTACCACGACGATGATCGAAGCGTCGCGCCGCGTGTCGGTGCAGACCGCGCACGGGTTCTGCGTGTCGATGTTGCCGCAGGTCTTGCAGACCACGATCTTGTCCATCGCGGTCTCGAGCGCGCTGGTCAGCGGCGCCATCAGCACCTCACGCTTCTTAATGAGGTGCAATGCCGCGCGCCGCGCCGAGCGAGGACCCAGGCCCGGCAGCCGCGCCAGAAGCTGGATCAGACGCTCGATTTCAGGTCCGGCGACGGTGGCCATAGCGGACGGACTAGCCCAGGCTCAGTCCCGGCGGCAGCGGCAGGCCGCCGGTGACGGCCTTCATCTTTTCCTGCAGCACGCCTTCGGCCTTGCGGCGGGCATCGGCATGCGCGGCGACGACCAGATCCTCGAGGATCTCCTTCTCCGACGGCATCATCAGCGAGTCGTCGACCTTGATGCCCTTGAGGTCGCCCTTGGCGGAGAGAGTCACGGTGACCATGCCGCCGCCGGCGGTGCCCTCGACCTCGATAGTGTCGAGCTCGGCCTGCATCGCCTGCATCTTCGATTGCAGCTGCGCCGCCTGCTTCATCAGGCCCATGAAATCGGCCATCGACTATTCCTCGGTGTCTTCGGCGGGCGGCACATCCGTCGCTTCCTCGCCAGCCGTTGGCGCGGTGACGCCCACGACCTTGGCGCCGGGGAAGCGATTGAGCACCGCCTGCACCAACGGATCGGCCTGCACGCCACGCTCGATCTCCGCCTGACGCGCATCGGTTTGCGAGCGTATCGTCGGCTCGCCCTCTTCCGTAGAGATCACCACCAGCCAGCGCTTGCCGGTCCAGGAGGCGAGTTTGCGCGACAGATCGTGCGCCAGCGTCTTGGCCGCCTGCGGCTCGAGCGCGATCTCAAGCCGCCCGTCCTCGAAGCGCACCAGGCGGACATCACGTTCCAGTGCGAGCTTGACGGGAATGTCGCGTTTCTCCTGCGCCAGCGCAATCAGTTGCTCGAACGAGCCGACAGCGACGGTCGGAACCTGCGGCTCACTCTCGGCGACAGGCTCCTCGGCGATACGGGGCGCAGCCGAGCCGGAGGCGCGCGGGTTGCCGCGCGGCGACTCGTAGCGCGGGAAATTCTGTGCCGGTGCGGTGGCAGCCCCGCCGTTGCCTTGCGGACGCGCGGACGCGGCGCCCTCGCCTGTTACCGTGCGTACGACTTCATCGGGCGTCGGGAGGTCGGCGGCATAGGCGATGCGAACAAGCACCATCTCGGCGGCGGCGACGGGCCAGCCGGAGGCCTGCACCTCACCGACACCCTTGAGCAGCATCTGCCAGGCACGCGACAGGACGCGCATCGACAGTTGCGCCGCGAAGGCACGGCCGCGCACGCGCTCGGCTTCCGACAGCGATACGTCGTCGGCGACCGAGGGGACGATCTTCACGCGGGTAACGAAATGAGTGAACTCGGCAAGATCGGACAGCACCACCGCCGGATCGGCGCCGATGTCGTATTGCTCGCGAAGTTCTTTCAGCGCCGCGGCGGTGTCGCCCTTCATCAGCGCCTCGAACAGGTCGACGATGCGGACATGGTCGGCAAGGCCCAGCATTTGCCGCACGTCTTCCGTACGCACGGGGCCGGCCGCATGGGCAATCGCCTGGTCGAGCAGCGAAAGGCTATCGCGCACCGAGCCTTCCGCCGCGCGGGCGATCAAGGCCAGCGCTGCAGGTTCAATCTCGATCTTCTCCTTCGCGGAAATGCCTTCGAGATGTTTGACCAGCAGCGCGGCGTCGACGCGGCGCAGATCGAAGCGCTGGCAGCGCGAGAGCACCGTCACCGGCACCTTGCGGATTTCGGTGGTGGCGAAGATAAACTTGGCATGCGGCGGTGGCTCCTCCAGCGTCTTCAAGAGCGCATTAAACGCCGCGCCGGACAGCATGTGCACTTCGTCGAGGATATAGACCTTGTAGCGCGCGGACACCGGCGCGTAGCGGATCGCGTCGTTGATCTGCCGCACGTCCTCGACGGAATTGTGCGACGCCGCGTCCATCTCGAGCACGTCGATGTGGCGGCTCTCGATGATGGCCTGATCGTGGACGCCCATCACCGGCATGTTGATGGTCGGCCCGGCGACCGAGCCGTCGGGCAATTCGTAATTGAGCGCACGCGCGAGGATGCGAGCGGTCGTCGTCTTGCCGACGCCGCGCACGCCGGTGAGGATCCAGGCCTGCGGAATCCGCCCTGTCTCGAAGGCGTTCGAGACGGTGCGCACCATGGCGCCCTGGCCGATCAAGTCGGCGAAGCTCGCCGGGCGGTATTTGCGCGCCAGAACGCGATAACCAGCATCCTCGGCGGGCTGCGCCGCGGCGGCATTATCGGTTTTGGATTGCGCGGCCATCATCCTCCGCTCTCAAGCGCCTTCGCGGCGCTCTTGGCGTGTTTTGAAATGGTGGGAGGCTGACGAGCGACCCGAACCGCGCTCGTTAGGGCTGCTTCCTTCCGGACCTGACCCGGTTGGCGAGTGGCTCGTCCACCGCCAACCTCCCGCTCCCTATATCGGCGGAACGGAACGGGAATGCAAGCTTAGGGCCGGGAGATCCGCCGATAATAGGCGAGCAGGCCCTCGTTGTTTCCATAGGTGATGTCGGCGATTTTCCACAGCCCGTCTTCGCGCACAGGGCGAACAATGAGCTGACGCGGCTCGTCGCGTACCAGGAGGTCGACGCGCACCAGATAAAGCCCGCCGGTCCCGCCATAGGCTGGCATCACGGCAGCGAGGGTCACGGGCACGCGCGGCAGTACGCCCCAACCAAAAAACGTGTGGAAGATGCGCCCAATGGGCTCGCGCGCACGGCCCGGCAACGGGCCTTGCATGAGCATCCGCAGCTCGCGGGTGAGCAGCGCGTAGTACGCCTCCTCGCTCGCATGCTCATCGTTGGCATGCATTCTGACCTCGTCGGTGTAGAGCTTGCGCACGAACTCGACCATATCGATGTCGTCAGCCCGCGCCGTGCCCAGCGGCACCGCAAGCACGAGCAGCGCGCGGATGGCCTGGCGGCGAGTGGACAATTGACGCGGACGCATGGGAAGTCCTATCGCGAAGGTCGAACGAAGGCTCGCCGTCTTAGGCGCCGCCGGCGTCCAAAACGTTCAAAGGACGAGAGATGATCGCAGGCTTCACACTGCATCCGCAACTTGCCAAGGACACCGTGCCAGTCGGCGACCTCCCGCTGTCGCGTATTTTGCTCGCCAACGACGCGAATTTCCCCTGGCTGATCCTGGTGCCGCGTCGAACAGGCCTGACCGAGCTGATTGATCTGGAAGAGAACGAGCAGATGCAATTGCTGGGCGAGATTGCCAACAGCGCCCGTGCACTCAAGGCAATCACCTCTTGCGACAAACTCAATATCGCAGCGCTCGGCAATCAGGTGTCGCAATTGCATGTCCATGTCATCGCGCGCAAACACAGCGACGCGGCATGGCCAAAGCCGGTGTGGGGCGCAGCAGCGTCGTCCGCCTACGCACCGGATGCACGCGAGCGCCTGATCGCTGCAATCCGCAACGGGCTTCAAATAAGTCCGACTGCAGACTAGGCTGCGTGCTGGAGGACAATCATGACCTTTCGTATCGCCGTCGTGCAGCCGATCGCCAATCCGATCGGCGAGGACGAGAAGAATATCGCCGACGCGGTGAACTTCATCGCACGCGCAAAGAGCGAAGGAGCTGATTTCGTCTGCTTCCCCGAGACCTACCCCGGGCCGTGGCGCATGCCGGCATCTTTCGACCCGACGCCGCGGATCGCGGAAGCCGCGGCCACACACGGCATCAATACCATCTACGGTACGATCGAGCCACTCAGTCACAACGAAGGCACGGCGCACAATCTCATTTGCATGGCCTATGGCGATGGCCGCCCACCGGTCTCCTACCGCCGCACGCACCCGAACGGGCCGTGGATCTACACCGGCGGCAAATGGTGGGAATTCCAGTATGTGCCCGGCACCGAGTTTCCGGTGTTCGATACCACGCACGGTAAAGTCGGCATGGCGATGTGCAGCGAAGCCTACATGCCGGAAGTGACGCGAGCGCTGGCGCTGCGCGGCGCCGAGCTGATCTTCATGCCAGCCGGCACCGACAAGGGCAAATTGTGGGCGAGCTGGCGCAACCTAATCTGGTCACGCGCCATCGAGAACCTCGCGGTCGTTGTGACGACACAGAATCTCTTCAGCGACGCCGAACGTGGTCTCGCGATGGTGGCGACGCCGGAAGAAATTCTGTTCGAAAGCACTGCAGCCGGCTTCTTCGTCGTTAACGTCAGCCTCGACCGACCGCGCGAGATGCGCGCGACCACCGACACTGTGACGTCTTCTCAGAGCTATGGCGCCAAGCAAGGCGTGCTCGGCCCGCAATGGCAGCGGCCAGAGCTGCGCGAAACGATGTATCCGCGACCGAAGTGACGTTGCGTGTAGCGCGGGGTCGTGCGAATTTCCGCGCCGATGTCCTCCCGCCCCGATCTCGGCCCGAAACCGCGCCTCGGCTATGCCAACAGCCGCATCGAGCGCGCCGCCGAGAAGCGTCCGGACGACAGCGCGCTTTCCGCATACGCGGCCGATCCCAAGGCCATGGCCTACGTGATCGGCTGGGACCTGATCGTCATGAAGAAGGCCGAGCCCGTCAGCGATCCGCTGTTCACGATGGCGCAAGCACGCGCCATGGACGGCGCGGCAGAGACGATTTTCCTTGGCCTGAGCGACGGTGCGCCACGCTTCGGCGTCGGCATCACGCAGCCCGCCGCCGAGGCGCTGAAGAGCCGTGACGGCTTCCATGTGACCGATCTCCGCTCGATCGCAGTGCAGGGCCTGGTAATGCCGGACCATCTGCCGCCGATTGCCGAGGCCAAGGCGGTGCTGCACTGGCACGCGCGTCACCGTTTCTGCCCGAATTGCGGCGTCGCGACCCATCCAGTCAGCGGCGGCTGGAAGCGCGACTGCCCGCAATGCAAGACCGAGCATTTCCCGCGCACCGACGCGGTGGTGATCATGCTCGCCATCGACGGGAGCCGCTGCCTGCTCGGCCGCAGCCCTCGTTTCGTGCCGACGATGTGGTCATGCCTTGCCGGCTTCATCGAGCCAGGCGAGTCGATCGAGGATGCCGTGCATCGCGAGACGCGCGAGGAGGCCGGCATCACCTGCGGCCGCGTGCGCTATTTCGCGTCGCAGCCCTGGCCGTTCCCGACCTCGCTGATGATCGGCTGCCATGCCGAGGCATTGACGCGCGATATCGTTGTCGACCGGGAAGAACTGGAAGACGCGCGCTGGTTCGAGAAGGACGAAGTGATTTCGATGCTCAGGCGCCAGCATCCGCAAGGACTGACCACGCCCCCACCGGTCGCGATCGCGCACCACATCATCCGCGCCTGGGTCGAGGGCGAGAGCGGCTTTGACTGACCGCGCATGATCCCAAAAAGTGGGGACCGGCTTTCGGAAGAAGATCATGCGCAATGAAAAAAACGTGCCGAAAATCCTGTGCGCGGGCATCGCGGTTCAGGACATCGTGATGCGCGTGCAGAATTTCCCGGAACCCGGCGCCAAGGTGACGGCTTCCGAATTCATCATCACCGGCGGTGGCTGCGCGGCGAACGCGGCCCTCGCGGTGGCACGGCTCAACGGGCGGGCAGCCTTTGCCGGCCCCTTGGGCGGCGCGAACGACGCAGTGAGCGAGCGCATCCTGCTCGATCTTGCCGCCGAGGGCGTCGACTGCAGTGGCGTTGAACGCGTGGATGGCGGCACGGCATCAGTATCGCTAATCCTGCTTGATGCCGAAGGCGAAAAGACGATCGCGACCAGGCGCGGCGTTGGTCTCGAGCAGACGCTGCCCGCGGATGCAGGCAAGCTTGTCTCCGATGTCGATGCGGTACTGGTGGACAACCGCTTTCCTGATTTCGTGACCCCGGTGTGCCGCGCAGCGTGGACGCGGAAGATTCCGGCCGTCATCGATCTCGATCTGGCGACGCAACCGGATGACGCCTTGCTCAAGCTCGGTACGCATGTGATCGCTTCGACCGAGGCGCTGCGCGCAACCACCGGGCTGACCGAGCCGGCCGGGGCGCTCCAGCGGCTGATCCAACATGTCCCGGGTTTTGTCGCGGTCACCGATGGGCCGAAGGGCGTCTATTGGCTCGACGGGACGAACCTGCGCCACATGCCGGCTTTCGCGGTCAACGCGGTCGATACCCTTGGCGCCGGCGACGCCTTTCACGCCGGCTTCGCACTGGCGCTCGCTGAGGGACTCAAGCTCACAGAGGCGCTGCGTTTCGCGAGCGCTGCTGCCGCGCTGAAATGCACGCGGTTTGGAGGAGCGGCAGGCTCGCCGCGCCGCGCTGAAGTCGATGAGTTTTTGGAGAGAAACTGACGGGACCGCTACCTCTTCGACGGACAGGGCGCGCCGCAGGGCGCGCAGGCGCCGGCGAAATCTTCCGGGGACACGGCGCGTCCGCTCGACGAGCTCATCAGGTGTTGTGTCACGATGGCGATGACGCTGACGAGCATGACGGCGATGTAGACTTTCCGCATGGCGCTAGTCCCGCGACAGGCCGAACAGCGGCCGCAAGCGGATACCGATCAGGCAGCCCGGCAGTGCGGCCAGGAACCAGACCCAGCCGTGCAGCGACCCGGAGGCAACGCCGGACACGAACGCGCCGATGTTGCAGCCGAAACCGAGACGAGCGCCCCACCCCATCAACAGGCCGCCGATACCGGCGGCGAGCAACGATTTCGCCGGCGGCCAGGCGCCGGTCGCGAACGGCTTGGCAGCGGCGGCGGCCGCCATTGCGCCGAACAGCATGCCGAAATCGGTGAGGCTCGACGTGTCGGACAGCACCGAGCTTTCAAGCGCGTGCTTGGGACCGTCCCATTGCCAGAATGCAGAGTGCGAGACGTCGAAGCCGAGCGCCTGTGCGATCTTGGCGCCCCAGATCGTGTAACCGAATGTGACGCTCCAGGGGTGACCGCCGGCCGCGAAGACGGCGACGCACAGAAGACCGATGACGATGCCGCCGCCGACGTAGTTGCGCGCCGGGCGGTAGTTCGCGCCGCGCTTCTTGGCGAGGGCAACGATCAATGCGGCCGCAATGGCGAGACTCGCCAGCGTCACGGCGAGACCGCCCCAGGGGCCGAAATAGTCGGCGGCGAGCACCGGATCGATGCCCCCAAGCGTCAGGAATGCCGGCAGCGACAGGCTGCCGAACACACTGCCGATGATAAAGAAGACCAACGTGACCAGCATACGCCCGGAGCCGCCGCCGACGGTATAGAGCGTGCCGGAGCCGCAGCCGTTGGCGAGCTGCATGCCGATGCCGAATGTGAAGGCGCCGATCACGAGCGAGGGCCCGATGGGAGCGATAGCGCCACCGAATTTCGGCGACAACGCCGCCACCGGCACCACCGCCACCGCCGTCACCGCGATCACGATCAACCCGCCGAGCATCCCGCCGGCCTCCCCGCGCGTGAGGAAGCGGCGCCACGATGCCGTGTAGCTGAACTCGGCCTTGAGGAAGGCGATGCCGAACGCGAAGCCGCCGAGCAAGAGCGCAGCCGATGCCGGCTGGCCGTCGAGCAACACCAGCGCGATCAGGATCGCCGTGGCGCCGATCGATAGCGCGAGAAACAAGAAGTCAGCAGATGTGCCCGTCCGTGCGGCGGACATGCCGATGGTCGCAGTGGTCATGACGACTATTTAGGCGGCTTACGAGCCCAACCCAAGCTTCTTTTTCAGGTCGTCCCACTTGGTGCGGTTTGACACGACCGGGCGGTGCGGATCCATGCTCCACTCGACCATGGAGCCGTCATAGAGCTTGACGTCTTCCCGGCCAAGCAACTCGTGCAGCACAAACCAGTCGGTCGCGGACCAGTGGCCGGTGTTGCAATAGGTCACTACCGGACCAGCCGGAATTTTCGATGCGATCGCCGCGAGCTCGGCGTGCGGCTTCAGGCGATTTGTGTTGTCGTCGTAGAACTCGTGGCTGTCGACATCGATGGCGCCGGGGATGTGGCCGTAGGCCTGTACCTTCGGCGCACGCTCTTTGCCGTTGAAGAAAGACACGGGCCGCGCATCGATCAAGGTCGCGCCGCCCGACTCTTCAATCTTCGCGACGTCGGCGAGCTCGGTGAGGCTGCTCTTGTCGGCTTCGGCCTCGAGCATCTTCGGCGTCGGCGTCGGCGACGGACCGCTTTCGGTCGGCAGATTGGCGGCTTTCCAGCCTGCGACACCGCCGTCGAGAATCGAAACGTTGGGCACGCCGGCTACCTTCAGGGTCCAATAGACACGGGCGGCGGAGCCGAAATCGGTGAAGTGCACGCCGGCGGGTACGACAACGACGTGGCTTTTCTCGTCGATACCGAGATCGCCGATCAGATTCTGGATTTCGAGAATGCTCGGCAGCATGAACGGCACGTTGTTCACGGTGACGCGCCAGCCGGGCTTGTCGTAGTCGCTGTGAAAGCTGCTGGGGATGTGCGCCTCGAGGTAGGCCATCTCACCGCCGCCATCGATCGCCGACCGCACGTCGAGGACGACGAGATCGGCATCGTGGAGATGCTCATTCAGCCATTGCGGGCTCACCAGCGGCTGGGCAGCCGTAGCCGGCGCCGCAAGGGCGACGACGAGTGCGACGACTGCCGCGAAGTTGAGGAAGGAAATTCTCATGAGGACCGGTCCGTGGCGATCCGCCCGGGGCGAGGCGGTGAAGATTTGGCTTGATATAGAATAATTTTCTAGCTAGAGACAGTAGAGATCGACAAATAAGAATATATTTCTACAAGATTACGTTTTGGTAGATACCGGTTCTAACGAACAAAGGAATGCTGAAATGGATGCTGTGGACCGGAAGATCTTGGCCGTCGTGCAGGATGACGCCTCGCTATCCGTCGCCGAGGTCGGCCAGCGTGTTGGCCTCTCGTCGACGCCCTGTTGGAAGCGGTTGCAGCGGCTTGAGGCCGACGGCGTGATTACCCGCCGCGTCGCTCTCGTCGATCCTGACAAGATCGGGCTCGGCATCACCGTTTTCGTGTCGGTCGAAACCAACGACCATTCGCAGGAATGGCTGAAGCGTTTCGCCGACCTCGTCGGGGCGATACCGGAGGTCATGGAATTCTACCGGATGGCCGGCGACGTCGACTACATGCTGCGCGTGGTGGTGCCGGACATGGCCGGCTACGACGCCTTCTACAAGAAGCTGATCAGCAGCGTGCCGCTAAAAAACGTCACGTCACGCTTCGCCATGGAACGGATCAAGCAGACGACCGCGTTGCCGATCGTCGAGCCGCGGGCGGACGCCTAGGTGCAAGCTGTATTATTGTAGGTCGGCGCGGTGATGCGCGGGCTCATATACATGTGGTCGGACAAATTCATCGTGCCCGTCACGGTATAGCCCACCGTCGGTATGTATTGGTAGCTTGCTTCGCCGAACAGCAATTGCGTATTGGGCACCGCCAGCGCGGTCGGAATTGTCATCGTGCCGCTATGAGCCGAACCGCCGCGCGTCACGCTCCACTTCGCCGTCGCTTTGCCGGTACCATCGATGCTGATGCAAGTCAGCGTTATCTGCAGTTGGTTCGTCGAATAAGGCGCGATGATTGCCGACGACGCATCGAGGATATTGGTCATGTCGCTCGAGCTAATGGTCGTGACCTGCGCGCTCAGGTTAGCGAGCGCGGCCGCCGTCAAGCTAACCTTGCGGTCGGCGCCGACGCCGTCAGAGACTTCAGCGGCGCCGACATAGACCGTGATCATCATTGGCGCGATCAGCGCAAATTCGACAGCAGACACGCCGCGGCGATCGCCACGGAACCGGCCAAGAATGTGACGAATACGGTTGATCATGATTAGCCGCCGTAAGGTTCGTTGCGGAAGACCGCTGTCGCGACCAACAAGCGCTGGTTGCCGCTCAGATTCGATAAGTTGTCGCTGAACATCGATACGTAGATCGGCCATTGGTAATAGAGACGGACGACGACGATGTCGCCGGGGCCGCCGGGCGTATAAGTCATGTTCGAGGTGTCGAACTTGCCGTTGGTGATCGGCGGCGCCGTATTGATCGACGTGAAGCTCGTATAGGTTTTGACGTCGACGGTCACGCCGTTTGAGCAATCAAACAACCCGCCGGCAAGACGATTGCACACCGCGTTTTTAAAATCGTTCGCGCTGTAACCGGCGGTCTGGGCCTGACCGGTCATGATGAGACGGGCCGAGTCGGTGGCGGCAGCCTCGAGGGACTGACCGGCGAAGAAGACTAGCGCGGTTTCCAGGATGGCGAACACCAGCGCCAGGAACGGCGCGGCGACCAAGCCGAATTCGACCGCGGTCGCGCCGTCTTGAGCGCGCGCAAAGCGGCGGCCCAAAGTCGTCAGTTTGCTTCGAACAAATCCAAACATGGCAACGATCTCGCCTGGTGAGCGGTGCCGGTACATCGCTTCAATAGCAAAGGCGCGTTTTCGAATTCTTTCCTGCAGAACGGAAAACGGAGGGGATCGCGTTAATTATGCGCTAACCCTGAGGTCCCGGTGGCGCTTTAACGCGGCGCGGCCGGTGTCGCCGCTGCGCTTGTACCGCCGGCAGCCGCAGCGCTGCGCGCGCCAATCTGGGCAAGGGTATCGCCAAAGTAATCCTTGCCGTCGCCCAAAGTATTGCGGGGCTGACATTCCGGCGAGCAGCTGTAGGTCTCGCGGGCGATGCCTTTATAGATGACCACCAGGTCATCCCCGCCCGGGCCGAGCACTTGTACGGACTTACTCAAGACGACCCTTCCCTCACGGTCGAGCGCCAGCAAATTGGTGGCGCCATAGCCCTTGCCCGTCACAACCAGCAGACCACCGCTCTGGACGGTGGCGTCCGCGATCAAGGGGTTGCCGATAACGATGGTGGTGACGCGGTCCGGGACCTTGATAAGGCGCGCCTGGTCGAGGCTGATGGTGACGGTGTCGGCTCTTGCGGGCACAGCGGCGACGAGCGCACAGGCCAGAACCCCGAACACCAGGCTGTTACGCCCGAATACGGCCGACATCGCACACTCCAACACGCAACACACTGCCGGCCATCGGAGGCTGGCTACCCACCAGATTTGACTGCAAATTGGTGAATGAACTGCAAAGGACGCGCGGTCAGCGCGTGAACGGGTAGACCATTTGGCCACCGAAGTTCTCGGGGAATTGCTTGTCTTCGACCCCGTAGGCATCGGGCAGCTCGTTTGCTGGCATGTGGAAGGTGCCGAACATCAGGTCCCAGATCGGGAATGTGCCGGCGAAATTCTTCGAGCCGCCGCGATCGGCCGCGGTGTGATGCCAGCGATGGAAAACCGGGCCTGCCAGCACGTATTTGAACGGTCCAAGCGTCCAGTTCAGATTGGCGTGCACGAATGCCGATGTCGCTGTGGTGAAGGGCCCAACCCAGAGCATCACGTTGGGCGAAATGCCGGCGAGCAGCAGCGCCACATCGACCATCACCGTGCCGAAAAGAAGATTGATTGGGTGAAAGCGGGCTGCCGAAATCCAGTCGAGATCTTCAGATGAATGATGCACGGCATGGTAACGCCACATCTGTGCGCCATGGTAGAGACGGTGAATCCAGTAAGTCAGGAAGTCGGACACGACGAGGAAAGTCAGTGCCTGCGCCCAGAGTGGCATCTGTGCGAGCGGGCCAAAACCGTCGTCGTAGAATTTGATGAGCGCCTCTGCGCCGTGGATATTGTAGAGATAGGCGGCGCCCATTACCATTAATCCGATGCGCACGAAGCGCGCGCCGAGCGGGATCAAAAACCAGTAGAGCACGTCGGTAAGAATCTCTCGCTTGCGCCACCAGGGACGGCCGGGATTGCAGGCCGACCAGTGCGTCAAGACGCCGAATACGACGCCGAGCGCGATCGTGATGGGGATAAGCTTGAGAAGAGTGTGGCCCGCGACTTCGAGCACCGAGAACAGTTCGAGCAGCATCGCGGACGCCTCACTAGCACCGAGTATGGCTTTGGTATCGGCGCGCGCAGTTAAGATTGGGTGAATTACGCATTGCGCGAAGTAGACCGATTTTCCCGCAGCGGTCGCATCGCAAGATCAGGGGCGCCCGGACGCGTAACTTCCGAGTATTTATCGACGTATAAAATGCCGCACTGTCGTAAGTTTAGCCTGGGATACATTACAGTATTTGTGGATTATCCTTAGGTCTATTTACCCAATAGTTTGAGAAAGTACTATGTATAGACTGGATAAATGAACTATTAACTATGATCTTCTTGTCAGAACTTCTTTCTCGATCAGCAGCTTATACATCGGAATACCTCTGTTTTCATTGATTGTATTAACCGCGGCGCAAGACCTGTCCGTTAGTTTGCCCGCGTGGATCGAAGTCGGACCCCCGGCGCTCGCAAGCCACCTCAGACAGCCACGTGTGGATCTAGGAGCTACAAAATGAAGAACGTCTTCGTGCGTTTCGTGAAGGACAATTCCGGCGCCACCGCCATCGAGTACGGCCTCATCGCGGCGGGCATCTCAGTCGCGATCATCGCGGTCGTGAACGGCCTCGGCACCAACCTGAACACCAAGTTCACCAGCATCTCGACCCAGCTGAAGTAATCGGGTCGCTGCGACTTACGAAGGCTCCGGCATTACGCCGGAGCCTTTTGCATTTGCGGACGACGCGGCTCGAACGGTTTACGACTCGTAAACACTTGCGGCGCTAACCGAACCGCAAGCTTGCCAGGATAGCCTGCCGCGACTGTATCAAGGACCGCGCGATGGTGATCGACGCAATCAGACTGCTGCTCTTCCCCGCCTTGATGGCGTTTGCGGCCTCGAGCGATCTTCTCACCATGACTATCTCTAACAAACTGTCGCTGGCCCTCACCGCCTGCTTCTTTCTCCTCGTGCTTGTGACGGGCATGAACCTTGGGGAAATCGGCATGCACGTCGCGGCTGCGGCGCTCGTGCTTGTGATTGCTTTCGGTATGTTCACACAAGGGTGGATCGGCGGTGGCGACGCCAAGCTTGCGGCAGCGACCGCGCTCTGGTTCGGCTTCGGTCATCTTCTCGATTTTCTCGTTTACGCGTCACTCCTGGGCGGTGTTCTGACGCTGGTCCTCATCCAATTCCGCAAACTGCCATTGCCAGGACCGCTCGCACGGCAGAGTTGGATCATGCGCCTGCATGAGAAAGGCGGCGGCGTGCCTTACGGCATTGCGCTCGCGGCCGCAGCGCTCATCGTCTATCCAAAGACAGGCTGGATGCCGGCGATCGGCTGAATTTGTCTGCAATACAATATTAACTCGATTTAGATACCGCTCCTTAACCATGCCTTGACCTTTAACTGGTCAAATCCCGTGTCAGCGGCCGCTCCGGCCGCCATGTGGGTCGAGCGGCCATATCGGCCGTTTCTAAGGTCGGTTGAGAGAGTGAGCGTATGAAAGCCGCGCGTATTGTCGTGCTTGCCGTTGCCATCGGAGCCGGTGGCATTGCCGCAATGCTGGCGGGCCGTTCCGAGAAGCCAGCCCCGGTTACGCAAGCACCGGCACCCACTGTCGCTTCCGTCGACGTTCTCGTCGCCAAATCAGACATAAGCACCGGTAAGGCAGTATCGCCCGGCGATCTCGCCTGGGAAGCGTGGCCGACAAGCGCCGCGAGCGGCAATTTCATTCGGCGCAACGAGCGGCCTGATGCCATCGAAAAGCTTAGCGGCGAGATTGCCCGCGTGCCTTTCGTCGCCGGCGAGCCGATCCGTGAAGCAAAACTCATCAATGCCAAAGGTTCCGGCTTCATGGCAGCAATTCTGCCCTCCGGCATGCGCGCCGTATCGACGCAAATTTCACCGGAAACCGGCGCCGGCGGGTTCATCCTGCCGAACGATCATGTCGATGTCATTCTCACACGCCGCGACCGTGAGGCGGAGAAGCAGACGGGCGGCGGCGAAGTGCAAACCAGCGAAACCATTCTCAGCAATGTCCGCGTGCTCGCGATCGACCAGAACGTCCAGGAAAAGGACGGGCAGAAGGTCGTTGTCGGTAAAACCGCCACCCTCGAACTGACGCCGCGAGAAGCCGAAACCTTAGCGCTCGGCCAGCGGCTCGGCTCGCTGTCATTGGCCTTGCGGAGCATCACCGACTCGGAGCGGACCGACCCGAAAGTCGAAGACCGCGGCGATCGACGCAGCGGCAACGTCAACATCATTCGTTTCGGCGTGAGTACCACAACCATCCCGCGATGATTGAGCAAAGGGACCGAGGGGACATGTCGACAAAGGCACTGATCCGCACCGTTGCGCTGACCGCATTGTTGCTCGGCGCGGGGATTGCGCCGATGGCACCCGCCAGCGGCGCCGACGCCCATATGCCTGTGATCAAGGTCGCTGCGAGCGAAGCGACGTCGCGCTTCATCCCGCTCGGCATCGGCAAATCGGTTGCAATCGACCTGCCGGCCGATATCAAGGACGTGCTCGTCGCCGATCCGACGATCGCCAACGCCGTCGTGCGCTCCTCACGCCGCGTCTACATGATCGGCGTCAAGGTCGGACAGACCAACATCTTCTTCTTCGATAGCGACGGCCATCAGATCGCCGGCTTCGATATCGCCGTGACGCGGGATCTCAACGGCGTCCGCGGCGCGTTGAAGCAGACAATGCCCGATGCCGACATCCGCATTGAAGGCGTCGGCGACGGCATCATGCTGACCGGAACCGCGGCGAACACCGCCGAATCGCAGCAGGCCTTCGATCTTGCTTCGCGCCTCGTCGGCGACGGCACCAAAGTCGTGAACGGCATCAGCGTGCGCGGCCGTGACCAGGTGATGCTGAAGGTTCAGGTCGCGGAAGTTCAACGTGACGTGATCAAGCAGCTCGGCATCGACCTGTCGGGCAGCTTCAATTACGGCACCAACGTGGTGAACTTCAACACCACGAACCCGTTCTCGGCCACCGGTCAGCCGCTAAGCGACACCAGCGTTGCCGGCAGCTTCAAGAACGTCACCGCGACGCTGCGCGCGATGGAGCGCGCCGGCGTGGTGCGGACACTTGCCGAGCCGACCCTGACCGCGATCTCCGGCGAGACCGCGAGCTTCGTCGCGGGTGGTGAATTCCCGATCCCCAACGGCCTGTCGTGCGACACGACCAAGTCGCCGCCGGTCTGCCAATCCCAGATCGACTTCAAAAAATTTGGCGTCGGCTTGACCTTCACCCCGATCGTAATGGCGGGCGGACGCATCAGCCTGAAGGTGATGACCGAAGTCTCCGATTTGTCGCAGCAGAACGCCATCACCCTGCAGGTGCCGGGCTCGAACCAGTCACTGACCATCCCGTCCATCCAGACCCGCCGCGCTGAGACTGTCGTCGAGATCCCCTCGGGCGGCTCGCTGGCACTGGCCGGCATGATCCAGGAGCAGACCAAACAGCAGATCAACGGCCTGCCGGGACTGATGCAGATCCCCATCCTCGGCACGCTGTTCAAGAGCCGGGACTATATCAACCACCAAAGTGAACTGATGGTGCTGGTCACGCCGTACGTCGTGCGCGCGGTGGCGCAGAACCAGTTGTCGAAGCCGGATGATGGCTTTGCCGATCCCAACGACCCGACCACCGTGCTGCTCGGCCGGCTCAACCGCATCTACGGCGCGGCTCCGGCCAAGATTGAGTCGGCTCACAGCAATCACGGCAACTACGGATTCATCCTGGATTGAGCGGGGAGACAGCGCTGATGAAGAAATCCGACATGCATCGCGCCGGGGGCCAGGCCGCGCAGCGGCTCGCAATCGCCGCCGCCCTCGCCTGCCTGCTCGCCGGCTGCAACGAGACGACCCAGACCGCGCAGCCTTATCCGTTCGACTATCGCGAGCGGCACCCGATCACGCTGAAGGAGGGTCAGCAGACCGTGCAGGTCTTCGTCGGCCGCAATCGCGGCGGGCTCTCGCCAAGCCAGCGCGCCGACGTGCTCGCCTTCGCGCAAGCCTGGAGGCACGATGCCACCAGCGGCATCATCATCGACGTACCGCACGGCGGTCCGACCGACCGCGCCGCCGCGGACTCTCTGCGCGAGATCAATTCGATGCTTGCCGCGTCAGGCGTTCCGCGCGGGGCTGTGTATTTGCGCAATTACCAGCCGTCGCCGACGTCGCTTGCCTCGATCAACATGAACTACGCGAAACTGAGCGCTCATGCGGGCCCGTGCGGGCTTTGGCCATCCGACCTCGGGCCGGCCCCCGACATCGCCTACAACGAGAACCGGCCTTACTGGAATCTCGGCTGCGCCTCGCAACGCAATCTTGCCGCGATGGTCGACAACCCGGCCGATCTTGTGCAGCCGCGCGGCGAAACACCAGTCTACGAAGCGCGCCGCTCGGTCGCCATAGACAAATGGCGCAAGGGTGAAAACCCGTCGGGCACCTATACCGGCTACGACACGAGCAAGATCAGCGATCTCGGAAAATGATTAAGCACGCACACCAAGTCGCCGTCGCAGAAGACCAGGCCGTCCCTGCGGTGCCGTCCCCGCCGATCGCGGGCGACGAGCACATCGCGCCGGCTCCTCGCGTTTCCGTGCAGGCGTTCTGCGAGACTGTTGAAACGGCCGCGGCGGTGCAGGCCGCCAGCGAAGACCGGCGGCTCGGTAAGGCGCACGTCAAGATCCAGATGGGCGGCGCTACCGCCGCCGTCGAGGCCTACCGCAGCTCGCCGACTCCTAACGTCATTATACTCGAGTCCGAGAATCGCGCCGACGACATTCTTGCCGGACTAGACCATCTTGCCGAAGTCTGCGACTCGGGGACGCGCGTGGTTGTGATCGGCCGCATCAACGACGTCACGCTCTACCGCGAACTGACTCGCCGTGGAGTGAGCGAGTATCTCATCGCGCCCGTCGCTACGCTTGATGTGGTGCGGGCCATCTGCGGCCTGTTTTCAGCGCCCGACGCCAAGCCGGTCGGCCGCATCATCGCCGTTGTCGGCGCCAAAGGCGGCGTTGGCGCGTCTACGATCGCGCACAACGTGGCCTTCTCAATCGCACGCGATCTCGCACTCGATTCCGTGGTGACCGACCTTGACCTCGCTTTCGGCACCGCCGGCCTCGATTACAACCAGGATCCGCCGCAAGGCGTGGCCGATGCGGTGTTCTCGCCGGACCGGGTCGATACTGCCTTCGTTGATCGCCTGCTGTCGAAATGCACCGATCACCTCAGCCTGCTCGCGGCGCCGGCAACGCTCGACCGCGTGTACGACTTCGGGGCCGACGCCTTTGACGCGATTCTGGACTCGTTGCGCAGTTCGATCCCGTGCGTGGTGCTCGACGTGCCTCACCTCTGGTCGGGCTGGACCAAGCGCTTGCTGATCGGCGCCGACGACATTCTGGTCGTCGCCAGTCCCGACCTCGCCAACTTGCGCAACGCCAAGAACCTGGTCGACCTGCTGCGTACGTCCCGGCCGAACGACCGCAGGCCCCTCTATTGCCTCAACCAGGTTGGCGTACCGAAGCGCCCCGAGATCACGCCGGCCGACTTTGCGAAAGCGCTCGAAGATCCGCCGCTCGCGGTCATCCCCTTCGAGCCGCAGATATTCGGCACCGCCGCCAACAACGGCCAGATGATCGCCGAGGTATCCGCCAGTCACAAGACCGCGGACATGTTCCGCCAACTCGCGCAGGTCCTCACCGGCCGCGCCGAAGCCAAGCGCGCGAGCGGCAGCATGCTCGCCCCGCTCCTCGCGAAATTGAGAAAGAAGAAGGCGGGCTAGCCATCGCCCGGGGTATGAGTCGTGTTCGGTAAGCGCAGCGCAACAGCTGAAGCCCATGCACCGGCGCCCGCGCCGCGTCCGGCCGCACCCGCCGCGGCACCGGCAGAAGCGCCGGCCGAGGCCAAGACCCAGGATACCGGGCGCACGCCGTTTCCGTCCGAGGGCCTGGGTGCGCCGCTCGTTTCGGCGCCGAAGCCGTCCCGCACGCCGGCCGCGTCCGTCAACATGCCGGCCGTCGATTCCCGCCGCTCGGAAGCCTATTACGAAACAAAGGGCGTCATTTTCGGCGCCCTAATCGAGGCGATCGACCTCGCCCAGCTGGCGCGCCTCGACGCCGATTCCGCGCGCGAGGAAATCCGCGACATCGTCAACGAGATCATCGCGATCAAGAACATCGTGATGTCAATCTCGGAGCAGGAAGAGCTGCTCGACGATATCTGCAACGATGTCCTCGGCTTCGGACCGCTCGAGCCCCTGCTGTCGCGCGACGATATCGCCGACATCATGGTGAACGGCTCCGGCACGGTCTACATCGAAGTGCTCGGCAAGATCCAGAAGACGGGCATCCGCTTCCGCGATAACCAACAGCTTCTAAATATCTGCCAGCGCATCGTTAGCCAGATCGGGCGACGCGTCGACGAAAGCTCGCCGATCTGCGATGCGCGCCTTCCCGACGGCAGCCGCGTCAACTGTATCGTGCCGCCGCTTGCGATCGACGGCCCTGCGCTCACCATCCGCAAATTCAAAAAGGACAAACTGACCCTCGACCAATTGGTCAAATTCGGCACCATCACGCCGCAAGGCGCCGAAATCCTGCGCATTATCGGCCGATGCCGGGTCAACACCCTGGTGTCCGGCGGCACCGGCTCAGGCAAGACCACGCTGCTGAACTGTTTGACGCAGTTCATCGACGACGATGAGCGCATCATCACCTGCGAGGACGCCGCCGAATTGCAATTGCAGCAGCCGCATGTGGTGCGCCTGGAAACGCGGCCGCCGAATCTGGAAGGCGAAGGCCAGGTGACCATGCGCGATCTGGTCAAGAACTGCCTGCGTATGCGCCCGGAACGCATCATCGTCGGCGAAGTGCGCGGACCGGAAGCTTTCGACCTGTTGCAAGCCATGAATACCGGCCACGATGGCTCGATGGGCACGTTGCACGCCAACAACCCCCGCGAGGCGCTGTCGCGCTGCGAATCGATGATCACCATGGGCGGCTACGCGCTGCCCTCGCGCACCATCCGCGAGATGATCGTGGCCTCGATCGACGTGGTGATTCAAGCCGCCCGCTTGCGCGATGGCTCGCGCCGCATCACGCACATCACGGAGGTGATGGGCATGGAAGGCGACGTCATCATTACGCAGGACCTGTTCGTTTACGACATGGTCGGTGAAGACGCCAACGGCAAAATCATCGGACGCCACCGCTCGACCGGTATCGGCCGCCCGCGCTTTTGGGATCGCGCCCGGTATTACGGCGAAGAAACGCGGCTCGCCGCCACGCTCGACGCCGCCGAAGCTGCAGCCGCGGATATGCGGACCTAGCCGCCATGCAGGCAATCGCGCTGGCATTCCTCGCTGCCATCTCGGTCGGCGGCGTCGCCTGGGTCTTTCTTTACCCTATCCTCTCCGGCGAGCGGAAAACCGAGCAGCGCATGGCGAGCGTCGCCAAGGCGGAGCCGGTCGCGCGGGTCGCGCGCGGCCAGCAGCGCTCGCGGCGCGACGTGGTCGAACAGACACTTAAGGAATTCGAGGAGCGCCACAAGAAGACCAAGAGCCCGCCGATTTCGGTGCGGATCGCCCAAGCGGGCTTAGGCTGGTCCAAGCGGCAATTCCTGCTGCTGTCCGGCGGCATCGGTCTTTTCATGTTCGCCGTCGGCATATTCAGCGGCGCGGGGCTGCTTGCCGGCGTGGCGTTGGCCTTTGCAGGCGCCTTTGGCATTCCGCGCTGGCTGCTCTCGTATTTGAAGAAACGCCGCGAGTCGAAATTTCTCAATGCTTTCCCGGACGCCGTCGACATCATCGTTCGCGGAGTCAAGGCTGGCCTGCCGTTGCTCGACTGCCTCAAGATGATCACCTCGGAATCGCCAGAACCGGTGAAGTCGCAATTCCGCATGATCATCGAGACGCAGGCGATAGGCATGCCGCTGGGCGAGGCCTGTCAGAAGCTCTATGACGAGATGCCGGTGCCGGAGGCCAACTTCTTCGGTATCGTCGTCGCCATCCAGCAAAAGGCGGGCGGCAACCTTGCCGAAGCACTGGGCAATCTGTCGCGCGTGCTCCGCGATCGCAAGAAGATGAAGGCGAAGATCCAGGCGATGTCGCAGGAAGCGAAGGCTTCTGCCGGCATCATCGGCGCGCTGCCGCTCGCGGTGATGACCCTCGTCTACATCACGAGTCCTGATTATATCACGCTGCTTTGGACCGATTCATTCGGACGCCTGATGCTGGCTGCATCGGCGGTCTGGATGACTCTCGGTGTGATGGTGATGAAGAAGATGATCAATTTCGACTTCTAAGGCGCACGCATGCTCGAATACATCGAAAACGCGATCAACCCCAGCACGCTGACGATGCTTTTTGCAGCGGTGGCGGCGGCGGCGACCGTGCTGACGCTGGCGATGCCGTTCGTGTTCGCCGATCCACTGGACAAGCGGATGCGCTCTGTCGCCCTCGAGCGCGAGAAGATCCGCCAGCGCGAGCGCGAGCGCATGGTGCAGGAGCAGCAGAAAGTGACACTGCGCCAGTCGCCCAAGCAGTACGTGCAAACGATCGTCGATCGTTTCAACTTGCGTAAATGGGTCGGCCAGGAAGAGGCACAGCTGAAACTGATACAGGCGGGCTATCGCGGCCAGGCGCCCTACGTGACATTCCTGTTCGTGCGCATGGTCACGCCGGTCGTGGCCTTCGTCGTCGCCCTCTTTTATCTCTTTGTCGTGCTCGACTTTCACCAGCCTGCAACGGTCAAAATCGGCATTGCGATCGCCGCAGCCTATGCCGGCATGCATCTGCCGCTGATACTGCTGAAGAGCAAGATTCAGCGCCGGCAACTGTCGATCAAGCGGGCGTTCCCCGACACGCTCGACCTGCTGCTGATCTGCGTCGAGTCCGGCATGTCGATCGAAGCCGCGCTGCGAAAGGTCAGCGATGAAATCGGCACGCAATCCGTGCCGCTCGCGGAAGAACTCACCTTGACGATGGCCGAATTGTCGTTCTTGCAGGACCGCCGGCAAGCCTATGAAAATCTCGCCAAGCGCACGGATCTCGATGGTGTGCGTTCGGTCTGCATGGCCTTGCAGCAGGCCGAGCGCTACGGCACGCCCCTCGCACAAATGCTTCGCGTGATGGCGCAGGAAAACCGCGACATGCGCATGTCCGAAGCCGAGAAGAAGGCCGCCGGCCTGCCGCCGAAACTGACGGTGCCAATGATCCTATTCTTCCTGCCTGTGCTGTTCGTCGTGATCCTCGGGCCGGCAGCCATCAAGGTGATGGCACTGCGCTAGACGCCGCTAGGTGCCGGGATCGGGCGGCACGTAAGGCGCCCCGCCGTCCTTGAGCGCGCCTTTTTGCGAGAGCATCTGCCGCAAGTAAGCAACATTGGCCTCGGCATCGGCAGGAGGCACGTCGGCGCTGGCGATCTTTTCCGCTTCGGCGTAGCGGCCTTCGAGGCCGACCACGAGCGCGAGGTTCTGTCGGATCTTCGGGCTGGCGTTTGCCTGGCCGACGGCTTTACGCAACGTGAACTCTGCGCGCTTGAGATTCTTCTCGAGCAGATAAGATAGGCCAAGGTTGGAGAGCACCGATGGCTCATTCGGCATGATCTTGAGGGCTGCCGAATAATGGCGCTGCGCTTCGGCGTGGCGGCCCATCTGATCGAGCACAGCGCCTTGGGCGTTGAGGATGCGCCAGTCTGGATTGTCCGGCGTGTGAGCGCGCTCGAGCGCATCGAGAGCCTCGGTGTACTCGCCGGCATCCGCCAGCGCGCGTCCATAGGCGCCGAGCAATTTCATATTGTTTGGATTGCGGATCGACGCTTGCTGCAAGACCGCAACGGCCTGGGCGCGCTGCCCCGTGGCGCGCAGCGCTTTCGCATAGGTGATGGCAGGCTCCGGATCGCCCGGGTTGGACTGGTAGCGGGCGCTGAGGGCGCCAAGCTCGCCGCGGTATTCGGCATCGGATTTCGGTGCGGTGGAGCCGGCGATCGATCCGGTCGTGTCGTCGCCCGTTGTCTTGCAGCCCGCAGCAGACAGCACGAGCACGGCTGCAAGCGCAGCCGAGGCAAGCAGGCGGGTGGCACGGGCAGATTGCGGACGCATGGGTCCCCGGAGCGCGTTCCAGCGGTACCCCATTGCAATAAAAGGTTAACCCTAATGACTCGTTAACTTATAAACTCGCCTATCTTCTGGGCTTCAAAAGCCGCTGGCAGCTTCATGACCGATCTTGGCCTCTCCCCGGACGAACTGGTGCTCCAGCAGCGCGCCCGCGCCTTATCCCGCGACGTCGCACGCCCCCGCGCCGCGGCGATCGATCGCGACGAACAGTATCCGTGGGATGTCGTGAAGGCCTTGGGACAGGCGGGCTTCCTCGGCATGACCATCCCCAAGGCGCTGGGCGGGCAAGGTCGGTCCTTCCTCGAAGCGGCGCTAGTGATCGAGGAGATGGCGAAGTCATGTACCGTCACCGCGCGCATCGTGGTCGAGACCAATATGGGCGCGCTGTCGACCGTGATGGCCTATGGCAGCGAAGCGCAGAAGAAACTCGCCGCCAGGCTGGTGCTGGAGGGCGATAAGCCCGCGATCTGCATCACCGAGCCGGATGCCGGCTCGGATGCCCTCGCGATGACCACCCGCGCCGACAAGCGCGGCGACACCTATGTGATCAACGGCAAGAAGCATTGGATCACCGGGGCCGGCGTGTCGCGACTGCATCTGATTTTTGCGCGCGTGTTCGATGAGCGCGGAGGGGATCTCGGCATCGGCGGCTTTCTCGCCGTGCGCGACGAAGCGAAAGGCCTGCGGGTCACCAAGCGTGAACAGACCATGGGGCTGCGCGGCATGCCCGAGGGCGAGCTGACGTTTGAAGACCTCGAAGTGCCGTCAAGCATGATGGTTATGCCGCCCTCGGGATTCGGCCGCGGCTTCGCCGACCTGATGAATGCCTACAACAGCCAGCGCGTCGGCGCCGGCACCGTGGCGATGGGCATCGCCGCCGGCGCGCTCGATCTTGCGCTCGACTGGGCAAAAGCCCGCGAGCAGTTCGGCCGTCCGATCGCCGAATTTCAGGGCTTGCAATGGATGCTCGCCGACATGCAAACGCAACTCACGGCGTCGCGGCTAATGCTCTATCAGGCGGCGCGCTCGCGCGGACCGGACGACAGCGCCTTTCCCGATCCGATGTTGGCGGCGCAGGCCAAGATCTTTGCATCCGAGACCGCCATCAATATCGTCAACAACGCGTTGCAGATGTTCGGCGCGCGTGGCTATTCGCGCGAATTGCCACTCGAACGCATGGCGCGCGACGTGCGCATGTTCACCATCGGCGGCGGCACCGCGCAGGTGCTGCGCACCTTGGTCGCCTCCAAGATGCTGGGCTGGAAGCTGCCGCAGACGCGCGAAGGCTACGTGCCCAAACGCTTGATGCGCGGCGCGGCGGAGTAATTATGCACCCGATCTTTGTTAAAGCCGACAAGCGGGCGGTACCGATTTTTTTCGTCACTGCGGCCAATTTCGGCAAGGCGACGCGAGACCTCGGCACGCGCGAGCATGCTTTCATCAAGACTGCGGGTTTCGAGCCGACGGCCGGCAGACATGTCCTCGTGCCGAACGAGGCGGGCAAACTCGCCTGTGTTTTGTTTGATCTCGAAGAGACGAACGAGCCAGTCAAGGACCTGTTCCGCCCCGGCGCACTCGTCAACGTGCTGCCGCCCGGCACCTATCGCTTCGCCAACAAACCACATGATGCGCGTCTGGGCGCGCTGGCATTCGCACTCGGCAGTTATCAATTCACGCGCTACCGCAATGCGCAGTCGCGCGACGTGCGTCTCGTCTTGCCCGACGGCGTCGATGGTGAGGACCTGACGCGTATCGCCGAGGCTTCGACCCTCGCCCGCGATCTCATCAATACGCCGTCGAATGACATGGGCCCAACCGATCTCGAAGCGGCAGGTCGCGGTCTCGCTAAGCGCCATGGCGCCAAGGTGCAGGTGACGAGCGGCAACAAGCTGGCCAAGGAATTTCCGTTGGTCGCGGCGGTCGGCGCCGGCTCGGAGCGCGCCCCGCGACTTATCGACATCATTTGGGGTAAGACCAGCGATCCGAAGATCACGCTGGTCGGCAAGGGCGTCTGCTTCGACACAGGTGGTCTCGACATCAAGCCGGACACCGGCATGCTCAACATGAAGAAAGACATGGGCGGCGCCGCGACCGCCTACGCGCTCGGCCACATGATCATGGCGCGTAAGCTCAGGATCAGGCTGCGCATCATCGTGCCGGCGGTCGAGAATTCCATATCTGGCACCAGCTTCCGGCCGCGCGACGTTTACAAGTCGCGAAAGGGCATCAGCGTCGAGATCGGCAATACCGACGCCGAGGGTCGGCTGATCCTCGCCGACGCGTTGGCGCTGGCGAGCGAAGACAAGCCGGCGGTGATCGTCGATTTCGCGACCTTGACCGGTGCCGCACGCGTCGCCCTCGGTCCCGATGTGCCGCCGTTCTTCACTGACGACGACGCGCTCGCCGCCGAATTCACGCGCCATGGCACGGCGGAAGCCGATCCCGTATGGCGCTTGCCGCTGTGGCGGCCCTACGAGCAGATGCTTGAGTCGAAGGTCGCCGATCTCAACAATGTGGGCGCCGGCGGCCAGGGCGGAGCCATCACGGCGGCGCTGTTCCTGCGCCGTTTTGTCGACGTGGCTTCCTGGCTGCATCTCGATATTTTCGCCTGGACACCGTCGGCCAAGCCGGGGCGCCCCGAGGGCGCCGAGATGCAGTCGGCGCGGGCGCTTTATGCGATGCTCTGCGCGCGCTATTCCTAACTCATGGTCGCGCTCGATCCCCGCATTCATCCTTTCCGTCCGGAAATTGCCGCGAGCTATCTGAAAGGCCAGGTCGAAGCCAAACGCTTCGTCGAGGGCAAGCGCTACGACATTATCGAGCCGAATACGACATTGCGGCGCACGCCGTCGCATGACGCGCGTGTCGACACCGAAGCCTTGTTCGGCGAAACGGTCACCGTTTATGACAGCAACGAAGGCTGGGCCTGGGGTCAGCTCGAGACCGACAATTACGTTGGCTGGCTGTCGGCCAATGCGCTCGGCGCGCCGAGCGCCGCGCCGACGCACAAGGTCAGTGTTCCACGGACTCTCTGTTTCCCAGCCCCCGACGTGAAGCGACCGCCGCTGTCGGCGCTGCCGATGGGCGCAAAGCTTGCGATCGTACGGCAGGACGAGCGCTTCGGCATCACGGCCGCCGGCTGGCACGTGCCCCTGGTGCATCTATCACCGATCAGGGCGAAAGCCCCGGATTTCGTTGCCGTCGCCGAGGCGTTTGTGAATGTGCCGTATCTCTGGGGCGGCAAGACCGCGCTTGGTCTCGATTGCTCCGGACTGGTGCAGGTCGCGCTGCAGGCCGCCGGCCATGCCTGTCCGCGCGACAGCGACATGCAGGAGTTGACGCTCGGCAAGCCGGTCGCGCTGACCGAAATGCGCCGCGGTGATCTCATCTTCTGGAAGAGCCACGTCGCCATTGCCTACGATGCCGAGCACATCGTGCACGCCAACGCGCATCACATGACGGTTGCGATCGAGGATGCCGAAGGCGCCATCGCCCGCATCAAGGCGGCCGGCAGTGAAATCACAAGCATTAAGCGGCCGTTCTAGCGCGTTGCGCGCAGCATATCGGCGACGCGGTCGCGATTGAGCGCAAGCCAGTGCAGCCCAAGCACCAGCGGGCCGTTGTGCATGTTGCCTGTCGCTAACGCGGCCAGCGCGGCGTCGATCGGCACACGCAGCACGCTGATGTATTCGCCTTCGGTCGGATGAGTGCGCTCAGGCACCTGCGACGCATCGACCGACGCCACGAACAGCGTCACTTCTTCGTCGGTCAGGCCTGGCGTCGGCAGGTACCTGAACAGCTCGACCATGGCCTTCGGCGCAACGCCGATTTCTTCCTGGCACTCGCGCCTTGCGCTCTCGGCAAGCAATTCTCCCTTTTCGACGCGGCCGGCGACGATTTCCATCGTCTCACCCTTTCCGGTGGCGAGATGCGCCGCCGGGCGGAATTGGCGGATCATGACGATCTCACCGCGGTCAATATCGAGCGGCAACACGGCAATGACCTTGCCGGCGCGCAGGACATCGCGGGTCTGCGTGCCGGCAGGCAAAGTGACAACGAAGCGCTGATAGTCAAAGAACCCTTTGCCGAGCGATTGCGGCGCGGACAGCGCGACGTTGGCGGTTTTGTCGGCGAGGTCGCGGACGTCGGCCATCGCTGCCTACTGCGCGACGACGCCCTCGGGCGCGCTTTCGAGCTTGAAGGCGGCGGCAAACAGCGCGCGTGTGTAGTCGGTCTTCGGATTCTTGAACAGCTCGGCGGCTGCGCCTTCTTCCACCATCTTGCCGTGACGCATCACCAGAAGCCGGCTCGCCATTGCGGCGACGACACGAAGGTCATGCGAAATGAACATGTAGGTCAGCTCGCGCTTCTTCTGCAGATCGCGCAGCAGGTCGACCATCTGCGCCTGGATCAGCATGTCCAGCGCGCTGGTCGGTTCATCTAGCACGATGAAGGTCGGCTCCAGCACCAGCGCACGGGCAAGCGCGATGCGCTGGCGCTGGCCACCCGAGAACTCGTGCGGATAACGGAACCGCGTCGCAGGATCGAGCCCGCCATCCTTGAGCGCATCGACGACGCGCCGCTCGCGTTCTTCGCGGCTGAGATGCGGATGATGGACCCAAAGGCCCTCTTCGATAATGTCGGCGACCGCCATGCGCGGGCTGAGCGAGCCGTACGGATCCTGGAAGACGATCTGCATGTTGCGGCGGAACGGCCGCATTTCCTTGAACTTGAGTCCCTGGATCGTTTCGCCCATGAACACAATGGGACCGTCCGAGGAAATGAGGCGAAGCATCGCAAGACCGAGCGTCGTCTTGCCCGAGCCGGATTCTCCGACGACGCCGAGCGTCTCGCCCTTGCGCACCTGCACGCTGATGCCGTCGACCGCCTTGATGTGGCCGACGATCTTGCGCATGACGCCGCGCTTGATCGGAAACCAGACCTTCAGGTCGTCGGCCTGCACCACGACTGGCGCTTCTGGGCGCGGTGGCGCCGGATCAGGTTTTGGCTCGGCAGCGAGCAGCGCCTTGGTATAGGGATGCTCAGGCGAATTGAACACGCGCTCGACCGAACCGCATTCGACGATAAGACCCTTGTTCATCACGCAGACACGGTCGGCGATCTTGCGGACGATGCCGAGATCGTGGGTGATGAACAGCATCGACATGCCGAGCCGCTGCTGTGTGTCCTTCAGCAGCTTGAGGATTTGCGCCTGCACGGTGACGTCGAGCGCAGTGGTCGGCTCGTCGGCGATCAGCAGATCGGGCTCGTTGGCGAGCGCCATCGCGATCATCACGCGCTGCCGCTGACCGCCGGATAGCTGATGCGGATAGCTGCGCAGCCGCCCGGCAGGGTCGGGAATGCCGACCTGACCAAGCAATTCGAGGGTGCGCTTGCGCGCCGCCTCACCCGTAAGGCCCTGATGCAACAGCAAAATCTCGGCGATCTGCTTCTCGATCGTGTGCAGCGGATTAAGCGACGTCATCGGCTCTTGGAAGATGATCGTGATGTCGTTGCCGCGCACGTGGCGAATTTCGTTCTCGTTCATCGTCAGCAGCTCGCGGCCCTGGAAACGGATCGAGCCGGACGGGTGGTGCGCAGCCGGATACGGCAACAGTTTCATCACCGACAGCGCCGTGATCGACTTGCCGGAGCCGCTTTCGCCGACGAGCGCAACGGTCTCGCCCGGATTGATATCGAATGACACTTTGTCGACCGCAAGCACCTCGCGTGCGCCATGGCCGAAGCAGATCGACAAATCGCGGATCGACAGCAGAGGCTCGCCCGGCTTCGGCTCGAAACTATCTTTTTGTTTTTTTCTTGGACGCCTGATCATCGGAAAGTCTTCCGCGGGTCGAAGGCGTCACGCACCGCCTCGCCGATGAAGATCAGCAATGACAGCATGAAAGCGATCGCGAAGAAGCCGGTCAGACCGAGCCACGGCGCCTGCACGTTGGCCTTGCCCTGGCTCAGAAGCTCGCCGAGCGACGGCGACCCGGGCGGCAGGCCGAAGCCAAGGAAGTCAAGCGCGGTCAGCGTCATCACCGATGACGACAGGATGAACGGCAGGAACGTCATCGTTGCTACCATCGCATTCGGCAGCAGATGACGGAAAATAATTGTGACGTTGGACACGCCGAGCGCGCGCGCCGCCTGGATGTATTCGAAATTGCGGCCGCGCAGAAATTCGGCGCGCACAAGATGGACGAGCGACACCCACGAGAACAGCAGCAGAATTCCTAGCAATACGAAGAAGCCGGGCACCAGTACCGATGAAATGATCAACAGCAGATATAGCGATGGGATCGAGGTCCAGATCTCGATGAAACGCTGGAACAGGAGATCGGTCCAGCCGCCGAAATAGCCCTGCACGGCGCCTGCGGCGACACCGATCACGGACGATACGATCGTCAGGCACAGGCCAAACAGCACTGAAATACGGAAGCCATAGATCAGCCGCGCCAGCACGTCACGGCCGCCGTCATCAGTGCCGAGCCAGTTGTATTCGAGGTCGGCGCATTTGGCGAAGCCGTGACTCGCCGCGTAGTCGCAATCCGCCTTGGTCAGCATCCAGGTCGGCTTCGACGGGAACGGGGAAGGCGGCTTGCTCACCTGGGTGTTGTAGGAGAAATGGATCAGCGGCCACACGATGCTGCCGCCTTCCTTGTTGATCAAATCGAGCAGATAAGGATCGCGATAGTCGGCGGCAGTGCCAAACAGATTGGGATCGTTCGGCTTGCCGAACGCCGTGTCGGGATAGGTAATGATGGCCGGCAAGAACAGCTTGCCGTTGACATGGATGAAGATCGGCTTGTCGTTGGCGATAAATTCCGCGAACAAGGAGATCAGGAAGAGTGCCAGAAACACCCACAATGACCAATAGCCGCGCCGGTTCGCCGTGAAGTTCTGCCAGCGCCGCTTGTTGAGCGGGGAAATTTTGATCCAGCGCCGCTCCGGCGGGACTGCCAACTCAACGACGCCAAAGGCCTTGGTGTCGGGAGATTTGACATCGGTGCGGGTGTCCACGCGCTAGACCTCCCGCGTCTCGAAGTCGATGCGAGGGTCGATCCACGTGTAAGTGAGATCGGAGATCAAGTTCACGACGACGCCAATCAGCGAGAAGATGTACAGCGTCGCGAACACCACGGGATAATCGCGGTTGAGCACGCTTTCGAAGCCGAGCAGACCGAGCCCATCAAGCGAGAAGATCGTCTCGATCAGCAGCGAACCCGTGAAGAAGGCCGATACGAAGGCACCGGGGAAGCCGGCGACCACGATCAGCATGGCATTGCGAAACACGTGACCGTAGAGCACCTGCCGGCGCGTGCAGCCCTTGGCCCTTGCGGTGAGCACGTACTGCTTGCGGATCTCGTCCAGAAATGAATTCTTGGTGAGCAGCGTCATCGTCGCAAAGGCCGAGATCGCCATCGAGATGATCGGCAGCGTGATGTGCCAGAAGTAATCGAGAATCTTCTTCCACAACGGAAACTGATTCCAGTTCTCCGAGACCAATCCACGCAAAGGAAACCAATCGAGGAACGAGCCGCCCGCAAACAAGATAATGAGCAGGATCGCGAACAGGAACCCGGGAATGGCATAGCCGATCACGATCACGCTCGACGTCCAGACGTCGAAATGCGAGCCGTCATCGATCGCCTTGCGGATGCCGAGGGGAATCGAGATCAGATAAGTGAACAGGGTCATCCAGATGCCGAGCGACATCGAGACCGGCAGCTTCTCCCTGACCAACTGCATGACGCTGACATCGCGGAAGTAGCTCTTGCCGAAATCGAAGCGGACGTAGTTCCACAGCATGATGAAGAAGCGCTCGTAAGCCGGCTTGTCGAAGCCGAACTGCTTCTCGAGCTTCTTGATGAATTCCGGATCGAGCCCTTGGGCGCCGCGGTATTTGGAGGTCGAGGCATCGACCTGCGAGCCTCCCTGCACCATGCCGCGGCTGCCGAAATCGCCGCCGGGCGAGCCGGAGATGCGGGCCGTTGCCCCGGTATCGGAACCGGTCAGTTTGGCGATGACCTGTTCAACCGGACCGCCAGGCGCGAACTGAATGACCACGAAGGCCACCAGCATGATCCCGAACATCGTCGGGATCATGAACAACAGGCGGCGGATGATGTAGGCGCTCATGCAGTGAAAAAGTCTTCTTTTTGGTGCCCGGCACGGGCCTCCCCACTTAAACCTATAACCCCGGGGCGGCCAACTCGGTGTGACAGCCAGCACAATAAAGTCGGCCCTCGGGAGAACAAGGCCGTGGGGCGCGCACCGGCTAGCCTTTCTTTTGCAACTTCTCCGCCTGTTCCCGATTGAACCACCAGACATCGGGGATACCCCGGAAATAACGGGGCTGGGCTGTGGGAAACCCGAACACGTCCCAATATGCGATCCAATGCGACGCTTTGTACCAGTGGGAAATCCAGTACCGGCCGGCACGGAACACGCGATCAAGCGCGCGGCAGGCGACAGTGAGGTCCTTGCGGGACCGGGCGGCGATCACCGCATCGATCAATGCATCAATGGCCGGATCGGCGATGCCGGCGAGATTCTGCGAGCCCTTCATCTTGGCCGCCTGGGCAGACAGATAGCTGCGCAAGGAATCGCCGGGCGTCGACGAAAAGCTGAAACGTTCCACCGTGATGTCAAAATCAAAGTCATCGACGCGGCGGCGGTACTGCACCGGGTCGACGATGCGCAACGTGGCGTGGATGCCGAGCGTGCCGAGATTGCGGATAAAGGGCAGATGATGAGGCTCGAAGGTCTGCTCGTCGATCAGGAACTCGATGGTGATCGGCGTGCCGTCGGGCAAAGCGCGCTTGCCGTCCTTGATCTGGCATCCGGCTTCCGCCAGGAGCTGCGAGCCGTGCCGCAGCCAGCGCACGTCGCGGCCCGAGCCATCGGTCACCGGCGTCAGATAGGGTTCACCGAACACTTCGTCGGGCACCTTGCCGCGGAACGGCTCGAGCAGTTTGAGCTCGGCGTCCGAAGGCTTACCGGCCGCCTTCATCGGCGAATTCTCGAACAGCGACTGCGTGCGCTCATATGAGCCGTACATGATGTTCTTGTTGGTCCATTCGAAGTCGAAGGCATCGATCAGCGCTTCGCGCACGCGCCGATCCTGGAACTGCTTGCGTCGCGTATTGATGAACCAGCCTTGCGCGGCCGATACCGTGTCGTCCGGGAATTCCCGGCGCTTGACGCGTCCATCCTTGAACGCGGGGAAATTGTAACGCGTCGCCCAGACGCGCGAAGTGAACTCCTCGCGGAACGAATAGTTGCCGGCGGTGAAGCCTTCGAACGCGACGTCGCGATCACGGTAGTATTCGAAGCGGATGACGTCGAAATTGTTCTGTCCGCGCGACACCGCAAGATCGGCGCCCCACCAATCCTTCACCCGCTGGTATTCAACGAAGCGCCCGACGTCGAAACGGCCGATCTTGTAGGCGCCGCTGCCAAGGGGGACGTTCAGGCTCGACTCGTCGAAGTTCTGCTTCGAATAATAGGCTTTCGAGAAAATCGGGAGGCCGGCAACGAACAGCGGCACATCGCGCGCCCGCTTCGGCGCGAAATGGACAATCACCGTGCGCTCATCCGACGCTTCGGCGCCGCTTACGTCGCGCATCAGCTGCGTGATGATGGGGTGGCCCTTCTCCTTCAAGGTGCCGATCGACCAGGCGACGTCCTGTGCGGTCAGCGCCGTTCCGTCGTGAAATTTCGCCTCGGGCCGCAGCGCGAACGTATAAGTCAGGCCATCGTCGGAGATGCGGACCCCGCGGGCGGCAAGCCCGTACATCGCGTCCGGCTCGTTGCCCGAACGCACCATGAGAGTCGCGAACGTATAGTCGAGGCCGAAGGCGCCCTCGCCCTTGAGGATGTAGCCGTTGAGCGAATTGAAGGTCTGGAATGAACCGTTATATCCGCGGCTGCTGATGACCTCGGAATAGGTGCCGCCCTTCGGGGCGCCTGGATTGACGTAAGGGAAATGCGGGAAGTCCGCCGGCAGTCCGAGGTCGCCGAAGGCTGACATGCCATGGCGATCGGCTGGCTGCGCTGCCACCGGAACGACAAGCGTGCGGCTTGAGCCGGCAGCCGCAGCGCCGGCTGCCAACGTCAAGGCACGGCGGCGGCTGATGCGCATCTTAAGACCGCCGCGGCGCCTTGGCCGCCTTGTCCTTGTCCCACCACCAGATGGACGGAAAAGCCGCCGCGCCGTATTTCGGCATGTTGTCCGGATGGCTGAAGCGATCCCAACGCGCGGTGCGTTGCTTGCCGTAGGTCCATTGCGGGACAACGTAGAAATTCCACAGCAGCACACGATCAAGCGCCTTGGTGGCGGCGACAAGTTCGTCACGATCCTTGGAGAAGATGACGCGGTCGATAAGCTTGTCGACTGCCGGATTCTTGATGCCGATCAGATTGCGAGACCCCGGCTGGTCGGCCGCGGCCGAGCCCCAGTAGCCGCGCTGCTCGTTGCCGGGCGACAACGACTCGCCCCAGGACGCCGTGATGATGTCGAAATCCCACTGCCGCAGCCGGTTCTCGTATTGCGCGGAGTCGACGACACGGATGTTCACCGTCATCCCTAAGCGTTGCAGCGACGGCCTGTAGAACAGCACCAGGCGCTCAATGGTCGGATCGTCGGCAAGGAACTCGACGCTGAACGGCGCGCCGGTCTTGGCGTCGACCAGTTTCGTGTTCCTGATCTCGTAGCCCGCCTCGCGGAAGAGGCGGATCGCCTCGCGCAGATTGTCGCGAACTTTCTGCGGGTCGTCGTTGACCGGGTTGGTGTAGGACTTCGTAAACAGATCCGGCGCAACCTGGTCGCGTACGGTTTGCAGGATCTCGAGCTCCTTGCCCTCGGGAAGACCCGCTGAAGCAAGCTCGGTCCCTTCGAAGAAGCTGGCGATGCGATTGTACTGACCGTAGAAGATTTGCCGGTTCATCTCCTCGAAATCGAAGACGAAGTTGAAGGCGCGCCGCACGCGCGGGTCCTGAAACTGCGGCCGCCGGATGTTGAAGGCGAAGGCCTGCATGATTCCGAAATTGCGGATCGGAAATTCCTCGAGCACGACCCGCTTGTCGCGAACGGCGGGGAAATCGTAGGACGTCGCCCAGTTTTTCGCGCTGTTCTCGGTGCGCCAATCGACTTGGTCGCCCTTGAAGGCTTCGAGCCCGACCGTCGAGTCGCGGAAATACTCGTAGCGGACCTGCTCGAAATTGTGGGCACCGACCGTGACGTTGAGGCCCTTGCCCCAATAGTCGGGATTCCTCTCGTAGACGATGTTGCGACCCGGCACGAAGTCGCCGATCCGGTACGGGCCGGATGAAAGCGGCGGCTCAAGCGTCGTTTGCGTGATGTCACGCTTGCGGCCCTTGGCGTCGGTGCCTTCCCACCAATGTTTCGGCAGCACCGAGAGCTGGCCGACGATCTGCGGCAATTCGCGATTGCCCGGCCCGTCGAACACGAAAGTAACGTCGCGCTCTCCCGTCTTCTCGGCTTTGGTCACGTGCCGGTAATAGGCGGCGAGCTGCGGGCTGTTGGCCTTGAAGGCATCGAGCGAGAAGATGACGTCCTCAGGTGTCACCGGACGGCCGTCTTGCCATCGCGCATTGGCGCGCAGCCGGTAGGTGACCGAGGAGCGATCGTCGGGAAAGCTGACCGATTCCGCGAGCAACCCGTACTCGGTCGATACTTCGTCGAGCGCGGCTGTGGTGAGACTCTCGTTGATGAGTTCGAGCCCGTTGGCGAGATTGCCTTTCACGCCGGCCACAACGAGATTGAAATTGTCGAAATTTCCAAACGCGATCTCGCGCACGACACCGCCCTGCGGCGCGGCCGGATTGACGTAGTCAAAGTTCTTGAAGTCCGCCGGATATTTCGGTTCGCCGAACAGCGACAGGCCATGTTTCCAGACGCGCGCCTGCGGATTTGCCTGGGCAAATGCCCTGCCGAACGGACCGAACGCGCGGGCGGCGAAAGCGGCGGAGGCGGCGCGAAGCACGATCCGGCGAGTCAATATCATTGAATATGCTCCTTGCGCCAAATGACGGTGCGCACCGATAGGCAATCGCCGCCGATTATGTCGGTTTTTCGGTCCGTCACCAGCGGCAGCGCCCGGATAACCCCCAGCTGCGATCAAGTTTCCTTGTTCGACCAGCGGCTAAAATGAAAACGGCCGGGGAATTCCCGGCCGTTTCGTGTTCATATCCCTGGCGTCACTTCTTCGGCGCATTGGCCGGCGGCGCGCCGCCCAGCCTCTGGCTTTCGCCGCCGCCCTGCAGCGCATTGTTCGCCTGCGGCTTCGGCAACGGCAGCGGGCTGTCCGAGAGCGTGTGCAGGTAGTCGATAACGTCGGCGCGTTGCTGATCGTTTTTGATGCCGGCGAACGTCATCGCCGTGCCGGAAATGTAGCCGCGCGGATCCGAGAGGAATTTGTCCAGTTCATCGAAGGTCCATTTGCCGCCCTTGGCCTTCATCGCGGACGAGAAATTGAAGCCGCGACCTTCACCGCGGTTCTCGCCGACGATGCCGTAGAGGTTGGGACCGACTCGATTCGGGCCGCCCTTCTCGAAGGTGTGGCAGGCTTGGCATTGCTTGGCCGTCGACTGCCCCTTCTCGACCGACGCCTTCGCCAGCCGTTCCGGAAGCGGCGTCTCTTGAGCGGCCTCTTTCTTCTCGCCGCCTTCGCCGGCCTTCACCGCGATGGCATAGCCGGGCTTCTTCGGTTTCTCTGGCGCAAACAGCGCGCCGGCGCCGATATTGAGCGCGAGCAGGATCAGGCACGTGCCGAGGATGGCGCCTAGGACTTTGTTGAGCTCGAAGGAATTCATCGCAAAACGGCTCCCGAAACGGGGCGGAGTGAGCACGGGACGGGGTCAGCCGCCAGGATTTGAAGCGGCGGCGGACAGATACCGGTTTGCCTCCCTTATGGCAACCCGTATAAGCGCCGCAGCCGCCGACGTAACAGCGCTTTCTGGCCGACCGCCACCGGCTGACGACCAATGTCCGACGCGATTGTTCTCATCCCGGCCCGCATGGCCTCGACCCGCCTGCCCGGCAAGCCGCTGGCCGATATTGCGGGTTTGCCGATGATCGTCCACGTGCAGCGGCGCGGCGCGGCAGCCGGGATCGGCGAGGCTGTCGTCGCCACGGATTCCGAAGCCGTGATGGCGGCGGTGGAAAAGTCCGGGGGCCGCGCCGTTATGACGCGGAGCGATCATGTTTCCGGCTCCGACCGCATCTTCGAGGCGTTGGAAGCGCTCGACCCGGAGCACCGCATTGCCTTCATCGTCAATGTCCAGGGCGACTTGCCGACCGTCGAGCCGGCCGACATTCGCGCCGCGCTCGGTCCGCTTGGCGACCCCGCCGTCGACATCACGACCTTGGCTGCCGAGATCAAGGACCAGTCCGAACTGACAAACCCGAACGTCGTAAAGGTGAAGGGCACGACCGTTTCGCCCCGGCGCATGTGCGCCTCGGTCTTCACGCGAGCGAACGCGCAAGGGCGAGGCCCGCACTATCATCACATCGGTCTCTATGCCTACAGGCGATCGGCGCTGGAACGTTTCGTCAAACTGAAGCCGTCAGCCAATGAGCAGCGAGAGCGGCTCGAACAACTGCGTGCGCTCGACAATGGCATGCGCATCGATGTGGTGATCGTGGACAGCGTGCCGCTCGGTGTTGATACGCCGGAAGAGCTTGCGAAAGCACGCAAACTGCTCGCCGGTTGACTTGGACGGCGAGGTCTGGGACGAACGCCCCGAAAAACGGTGGGTCCATGGCGAAAAAGAAGATTATTTTTCAGGGCGAGCCGGGCGCGAATTCGCATCTCGCCTGCCGCGAAGCCTATCCGGACTACGAGCCGGTGCCCTGCCCCACTTTCGAGGATTGCTTCAGCGCGCTGACGTCGGGCGATGTCGCGCTCGGGATGATTCCAATCGAGAATTCGATCGCGGGCCGTGTCGCCGACATTCACCACCTAATGCCGACGTCGAAACTGCACATCATCGCCGAGTGGTTTCTGCCGATCCGCAATCAGCTGATGGCGCCGAAAGGCGCGACGCTGAAAGGCATCAAGACAGTCGAGAGCCATGTCATGGCCCTCGGGCAATGCCGTGGCGTTATCCGGGAATTGAAGTTGAAGCCGATCGTCGCGGCCGATACTGCGGGCTCAGCGCGCGAAGTGGCCGAGAGCAAGGATGTGACGCGCGCCGCGATCGCGTCGCGCCTCGCCGCCGAAATTTACGGGCTCGACATCCTCAAGGAGAATGTCGAGGACGAAAGTCACTCGACCACACGCTTCGTCGTGCTTTCGAAGGAGAAGAAATGGGCGAAGCCCGGCAACGGTAAGGTCGTCACCACCTTCGTGTTCCGGGTGCGCAACGTGCCGGCTGCCCTCTACAAAGCGCTTGGCGGCTTCGCCACCAACGGCGTCAACATGACCAAGCTCGAAAGCTACATGGTCGGCGGCAATTTCTTCGCCACGCAATTCTATGCCGACGTCGAAGGTCATCCCGACGACCGCGCCTTGGTGTTCGCGCTCGAGGAGCTTGCCTTCTTCTCCAAGGAACTGACAGTCCTGGGCGTCTATCCCGCCCATCCCTTCCGCGACACGTTCAAGGAAGAGAAGGACTGAGCGGGGCGCTATTTCTTTTCCGATTTTGCCTTCTTCAGCTCGGCGAGCTCCTGCTGAAGCCTGGCGAGTTCGCCTTTGAGAGTCATGATCTGGGCTTTCTGCGCCGCGGCCTCGCGACCGGCCGCGTCGAGCTTAAGCTGCGTGTCGCGCGCTTGTTTCGCTAATGCCTGCTGCAAGAACTCGACGTTGCTTTGCAGGCAGCTCGTGCGCCGCTCCATCGCTTTTTCCGCGATGCAGACTTCAAGACCGCGCACATCCTGAGCAAGAACCGGCACGACCGGCCCAGCCGCGATCACCAAGACGATGAAATATTTTCGCATAGCCGCACTCTATATGAGTCGCGGACAGGCCGCCCGCTTGCCATCAACCGCGCTGCCATGCTCCCTTTGACTGTCACGCGGGGAGCATGCATGAGCCAACAGCCGACAAAGACCGCGCTGGTTACCGGCGCCGCGCGCGGCATCGGATTGGCGACTGCCAAGCGTTTTCTGGCTGACGGCTGGTGGGTCGCTCTGCTCGACATCGACGGCGACAACCTGCAACGGACGTTCAAGGCTCTTGCGAAGCCTGATGCCACGCTCGCCATCACCTGCGACGTCGCAGACCCCGCTGGCATCTCGCGGGCGGTCGATACCGTGGCGAAGATTTTCGGCCGGCTCGACGCGCTGGTGAACAACGCCGGCATCGCCATCTTCAAGCCGATCCTCGATGTGACGTACGAGGACTGGTCGCGCGTGCTGGCGGTGAACCTCACGGGCCCGTTCCTGTGCACGCAGGCGGCGGCGCCGGTAATGCGCGACGGCGGCGGCGGCGCCATCGTCAACATCACCTCGATCTCGGGCCTGCGCGCCTCGACCCTGCGCACCGCCTACGGCACGAGTAAGGCCGGCCTCGCCCATCTGACCAAACAGCATGCTGCCGAGCTTGCCTCATTCAACATCCGCGTCAATGCGGTTGCACCGGGGCCGGTCGATACCGCAATGGCCAAGGCCGTGCATACGCCGGAGATCCGCAAGGACTACCACGACCACATGCCGCTCAATCGCTACGGGCTCGAAGAGGAACTCGCGGAGACAATCTTTTTCCTGTGCAGCGATCGCGCGAGCTACATCACCGGGCAGGTGCTGGCGGTCGACGGCGGATTCGATTCGACAGGGATCGGCTTGCCGACGCTGCGCGCGGAGAAGCGCAACAGCTGAGCGTGGCTTAGACGGCGACGCGGCTGAGGAAGTGCTCGATGCGGTGCTGCAGGCTGCTCGTCACCGCCTCGACCGACTTTGAGGCGTCGAGCACTTTATCCGCGGCTTTCTGCGACTCGACCACCGCTGCCGTGACCTCGTCAAGCACAGCGACGATTGCCTTGGCGCCGCCTGCCGCGTTCGAGAGGTTGTGCGAGATCTCATCGGTCGCGCTGTTTTGCTGCTCGACCGACAGCGCCACCGCCGACGTATAGTTGTCGATCTCGCGCATGCGCTGGGTGTTGCGGACGATCGCGTCGACCGCGATGCCAGTCGACCGCTGCACGGCCTCGATTTGCTGAGCGATCTGTTCGGTCGCCTTCGCGGTCTGCACCGCGAGCGATTTCACCTCTGAGGCGACGACGGCGAAGCCGCGGCCCGCCTCGCCGGCGCGCGCCGCCTCGATGGTGGCGTTGAGCGCCAGCAGATTGGTCTGACCGGCGATGTTGCGGATAAGATTGACCACCTCGCCGATCTCTTCGACCGTCGTGGACAATTGCGTCATCTGCTCATTGGTCGCGTGCGCCTCCTTGACCGCATGCCCGACCACGTCGGCGGCCTGCGCGACCTGCTTGCCGATTTCCGCAATCGAGACGACGAGCTCCTCCGCGGTGCTCGCGGCGGCTGCCATATTGGCCGATGCCTCGTTAGACGAACCCGCCGCACGGCCTGCCCGCGCCGAAGTAAAATGCGACGACTTCGCCAGGGCGACGGCAATCGCCTTCAGCGTCGCCGTGCTTTCGCCGACCGTCTGTAGAAGCGTCTCGGCCCCCTCCCGGAACGCGCCTATTTCAGCTTCGATTTCGGTGCGCCGACGCTCTTGCTCGACCAGCGCGGCGCCCTGACGCTCCGCCTGGATACGGTCGGTGATGTCGTCATGCGTGCCGATCCAGTACTTTCCGCCCTTGATCGGCTTATTGAGGACGGAGACGGCGCGGCCGTCCGGGGTGTTTACGATGCGGCCGGACGACTTGCCGTTGTGGACAGAGTCGATGATTTCTTGCCGGTATTTCTCAACATCGATGTCGAGCGTGCCGGCGCTGGCGCGATTTCTGATCACGTCGCGCAGCGTGGCTCCCGGCTTGATGATGTCGGGCGACAGCCCGTACATCTCGATATAGCGGTCGTTGCAGACGACGAGGCGATCGTCGGCGTCGAACATCACGACGCCTTGCGTCATGTTGTTGAGCGCAAGCGCCAGATAGAGATTTTTGTCGTCCATCCGGCTGCCGGCGAAGGCGCTGGTAAGCGCAACACCGAGGATCACCATTGCGCCACCCGCAACCACCACCGCCAGGATTTCCGGCGAGATCGAGAGCGCACCGATGGTGCGGGTCGGATCGGGCGCGATCACGACGGCGCCCATCGCCGTGAAGTGATGCGACACGATCGCCAAAGTCAGCAGAACCGCGGCGAGCGCGGCATCGCGCCGCTTGAATGAACGTACCGCGACCATCATTGCGAATGCGCCGAGCAACATGCCGAGCGTGATCGAAACTGTTACGATTCCGAGCTGCCACTCGATGAGCCCCGGAATGCTGACTGCAAACATGCCGGTGTAGTGCATCGTGGCGATGCCGCCGCCGACCAGCGCGCCGCTGACCGGCGCTGCCCAGGGGGTGTCCACATAGATCGCGACGCTCAGCGCGAAGATGACGGTGACGATTGCCGCGGCGAGCGACAGCGCCGTCAACGGAACGCTATAGGCAACGGTGATCCCCGGCTCGTAAGCCAGCATCGCCACGAAATGCGTGGCCCAGATGCCGAAGCCAGCTGCCACACCCGCGGACACGATCCAGATGGCGCGCCGGCGGCCGCAGGCCGAACGCGCGCGATTGAAAAGGTTGATCGTCGTCAGGCTGGCGAACAGGCAGACCACGGCAGCGACGCCGACGAGGCGCCAGTCGTGCTGGTCCGTAAGGCAATTGTAAATCTGAAGCATGCGGGCGCAACCGCTTCCGAAGTTCGCGGTAACATTATTCTGGAGGTATTTATGGCTCGTTAACCGTCTTAAAGCCCGCTTTGGCTAGCTTTTTGCGCGCTCCCCTTCGTAGCGCGCGACAAAGCGCGGCGACAGTTTGCGCAATCTTTCGAGATCGATCCGGCCGGAACGGGTGATGTAGCTCATGCCGAACTCGATGGGCTTGAGCTTCATGTGCTCGGCAAAATGCTCGTACCAGTCCGCGCTGCCGTTCGCCCCGGCGACCAGTTTTTCCAGGATCGGCCGCCGCGAAGCCTCGTAGGCTGCCAGAGCCTCCGGAAGACCGTGGTGCGCGGTCAGCGCCTCGTCAAGCGCAATCGCATCTTCCATCGCCAATCGCGTGCCCGAGCCGATGGAAAAATGCGCGGTGTGCAGCGCATCGCCGAGCAGGACGTATTTGCCGTGCGACCAGCGCTCGTTGTGCACGATCGGGAACTGCCGCCAGATCGAATTATTCGAGACCAACGGGTGGCCATCGAGTGTCGCGGCAAAGAGCTGCTCGCATCGCCTGCGGGTTTCAAGTTCGTCGGCCACGGCGAAGTCACCACGCGCAAACGTCTCGTCGCCCATTTCGACGACGAACGTGCTCATATCCGGCGAGTGCCGGTAATGATGTGCGTTGAACGCGCCGTCGTCGCTGTCGACAAAAGTTTGCGTCAGCGTTTCGAAGCGTTTTGTGGTGCCGAACCAGGCGAAACGATTGCTGAGCAGACGGACGCTTGCACCCAATTCCTGCACGAGGCCGCGTCGCACCAACGAATTCGCGCCGTCGGCCCCGACCACGAGGTCGGCACCGTCGAGCTCGGCCAAACTCTTCACCGGGTGCCGATAAACCGGCTCAACTCCGACCGAATGCGCGCGCGCCTGGAGCAGCCGCAGCAGATGCAGCCGCCCGACCGCAGAGAAGCCGATACCGTCGATGACGATACGCTCGCCGCGCAGCACGAGCGTGATGTCGTGCCATGTCTGCATCTGGGGGGCGATAGCCGCGAAAGTCGCCTCGTCGTCCTCGCGCAGGAACTCGAGAGCGCGATCGGAGAACACGACGCCGAAGCCGAACGTGGCGTCGGGCGCGTTCTGCTCTATGACCGTCACGTCCGCGTTGCGATTGCGGCGCTTGATCAGATAGGCGAGGTAGAGGCCGGCCGGGCCGGCACCGAGGATGACAATGCGCATCGCGCGATATTACAGACTGTTGTCTTGCGCGGCCAAGAACCGCCATGAATGATGTCCGCCATGATCGTCCTCGCCCTCACGCTCCATGTCCTGTCGGCCGTCGTCTGGGTCGGCGGCATGTTCGCGGCCTACATCTGCCTGCGGCCGGCGGCCAGGCCGCTCGAAATACCGCAACGCCTCAAGCTGTGGCGCGGCTTCTTCGCCAGATTCTTTCCCTGGGTGTGGGTATCGGCTGTGCTGCTGATGGCGAGCGGCTACTGGATGCTGTCCGTCTATTTCGGCGGCTTCCGCGGCGCACCGCCATACGTCGATGCCATGCAGGCGCTGGGCTGGGTCATGGTGCTGCTGTTCGCCGGCCTCTTCCACGGGCCGTGGCTTGCTTTCAAGCGCGCCGTCGACGCCGAGGACTGGCCCGCGGCCGGAGCCAGACTCAATCAGATCCGCCAGATCATCATGATCAACCTGCCGATCGGCTTGATCGTGGTGATCATCGGCGGCACCGGCCGCTATTGGGAATTCTAGATCGTCTGGTTGTATTCGCCGACTTCGGGGTGCTTGCGCAGCACGCCATCGACCGCCTTGAACATATCGCGCATGCGCGCTTCCGACGCCGGGCTTTCGACGACCACCACCAACTCGGGCTTGTTCGATGAGGCCCGCACCAAACCCCAGGTGCCGTCCTCGACGGTGACGCGCACGCCGTTCACGGTGACAAGCTCGCGGATCGGCTGCCCGGCTATCTTCTCGCCCTTGGCCCTGGCGACCTCGAAGTACTTCACTACCGAATCCACCACTGCGTACTTTTTCTCGTCGTCGCAGTGCGGCGACATGGTCGGCGATCCCCACGTCTTCGGCAGGGCCTTGCGCAGGTCGGCCATGCTCTTCCCCGGATTGCGGTCGAGCATATCGCACACCGACAACGCGAAAATCATGCCGTCGTCATAGCCGCGCCCGAACGGCTTGTTGAAGAAGAAGTGGCCGGATTTTTCGAAGCCGGCGATGGCGCCGAGCTCGTTGACGCGGCGCTTGATGTAGGAATGTCCAGTCTTCCAGTAATCCGCCTTCACGCCGTTTGCCTTCAGCACCGGATCGGTGAGGAAGAGCCCTGTCGATTTCACGTCGACGACGAAGGTCGCGTTCTTGTGCAGCGTCGACATGTCGCGCGCTAGCATGACGCCAACCTTGTCGGCGAAGATCTCCTCGCCCTCGTTATCGACGACACCGCAGCGGTCGCCATCGCCGTCGAAGCCAAGCGCGACGTCGGCCTTGCTGATTAGAACCGCATCGCGCATCGCGTGCAGCATCTTCATGTCTTCGGTGTTCGGATTGTAGCGTGGGAAGGTGTGGTCGAGCTCGCAGTCGAGCGGCACGACCTCGCAGCCGACCGCTTCCAGAACGCGCGGCGCGAACGCCCCGGCCGTGCCGTTGCCGCAGGCGGCGATTACCTTGAGCTTGCGCTTGAGCTTCGGCCGCTTGGTCAGGTCGGCAATGTAGCGCTCGGGAAAATTCTCGACGAACACATAGGAGCCGCCGCCCTTGAGGTCGAACGAAGCGCCGAGGACGATCTCCTTAAGCCGCTTCATCTCGACCGGCCCGAAAGTGAGCGGTCTATTCGCGCCCATCTTCACGCCGGTCCAGCCATTGTCGTTATGCGAGGCCGTGACCATGGCGACGCACGGCACGTTCAGTTCGAACTGCGCGAAATAGGCCATCGGCGTAATCGCCAGGCCAATGTCATGAACCTTACAGCCGGCCGCCATCAGGCCGGAGATCAAAGCCATCTTCACCGAGGCCGAGTAGCTGCGGAAATCGTGGCCGGTTACGATCTCCTGCTTGACGCCAAGCTCGGCGATGAGCCTGCCGAGCCCCATACCGAGCGCTTGCACGCCCATCAGGTTGATTTCTTTCTCTAGCAGCCAACGCGCGTCGTATTCGCGGAAGCCGGTCGGCTTCACCAGCGGCGAGGATTCGTAGGCATAGGTATTGGGAGATAGCGAAGCCTTTGGCGTCGGAAACATCAGGTCCTCAAATCGGCGAGCCAGCGATCAAATACCCCAACGCGACGAGCCCGCAAAGCGGTTCCGTAAGACCATTGTCAGGACTGATTTGGGCGCCGCTACTGCTCGAGCACCAGGCGGCCGTTGGCGTATTCGTAACGCCGGAGCTTGGACAGGAAGGAGACGCCAAGCAGATTCTGTGACAGCGCCTCATCCGGCAGCACCAGCGCTGGCACGTCGAACACGGCGATGTCGCCGATCTCGATTCGCGACAGTTTGGTTGGCGCCGCCTTGACCTTGCCGTTGGCCGTATTGACCACCGCCCGGTAGTCCACCGGCATCGGGCGGATGCCGAGATAGGCCGCATCGGATTCGCGCAGGATGACGAGAGAGGCGCCGGTATCGACCAGGAAGTCGAGCCGGCGGCCTTCGACCCGCGCATCGACCTTGAAGTGGCCGCGCTGGTCACTGTCGAGCACCATGCTGTGGCTCGAGCTGTAGGGCTCGGGACCGGAAGACTGCGCGGCCGGCTGCACAGCGTCGGCGCGCGGGGAGTCGTTCATCGCGCGGTCGGCGAATTTCGCCCCGTAAATGCCGGCGATGATGACGAAGGCGGCAAAGGTCAGGATTGCGCGCATACACGAAGAGTCCCACGGCGCAGGCAAAGGTCTATTAATGTCGTTGGCGGCAATGAAACAATGGTGAGGCAGTCGTTAAGCCGATGCTGCGAATTCGATTTATTGTCCGCGCGGCTTCGCGCGCCGCGTGGCCGACGCGATGAGCGGGTCGTCCGGCCAGGGATGCTTGGGGTAGCGCCCGCGCAGATCGGTCTTCACGTCGGCATAGCTGCCGCGCCAGAAGCCGGACAGATCGCGCGTGACCTGCACCGGGCGGTGCGCCGGCGACAGCAACTCGAGCACCAGCGGCACGCGACCGGCCGCAATCGTCGGGTGCGTGGCAAGGCCGAATAGTTCCTGCACCCGAATAGAGACAGTCGGCCCCTGCTCTGCCTCGTAGTCGATCGGTACGTTCGAACCGGTCGGCGCCGTGAAATGCGTCGGCGCTTCTGCGTCGAGACGCTTGCGCAGATTCCAGGGGATCAATGCATCGAGAGCCGCGGCAAGATCGTCACCACCGATCTGCGACAGCGAAGTCTTGTCGGTGAGGAACGGCGCGAGCCATTCGTCGGCCGTGCGCGCGAGCGCTTCGTCTGAAACATCGGGCCATTCATCTCCTTCGGCGCGGCGCAAGAACATCACCCGATCGCGTAATTGCAGTTGCACCTTGCTCCAGGGCAGCTTCCCGACGCCGAGGCCGGCGATGCCTTCCGCGAGCAGCCGCGCTGCATCGCTATCGGGGGACACCGGCTTGATCTGCTCAGCGAGCACGAGCGCACCGAGACGGCGCGTGCGACGGGCGCGCAACGACGCGGAGGCAGCATCGAACGCGATCGCGTCCCGATCCTCGAGGCGATCCGCGAAGCGTGCCTCGATCTCGGCTAACGTGACCGGCGCCGCCAGCACGATGCGGCTTGCCGCGGCAGCGCCTGTCAATTCGGCAACGGCCAGGAATGGCTCACGCGCGAGCGATGATGCCGGGTCGACATTGCCGCCGCGGCCGTTGGCGAGAAGGAAACCCCCTGAGCCACCGCCGCGGCTCTTGGCGACACGATCGGGGTAAGCAAGCGCCAGCAGCGCGCCAATCGACTGCTCGCCACTGCCCTTGCCGCCCGCCGTATCCGCCCATCGCTTCGCCATCGCGCGCGCCTCTTGCCCGCGAGCCGAACGGTCGCGGCGCAATTGATCGATCCGGTGTCGCAGATCGGGATCGTTGCCGCCGAGATCGCGTTCGGTCAGCACCGCTGCGATCTCGGCCGCCAGCGGGCCCACACCTTCGGCGGCGGCATCGACCACCATGCGCGCAAGGCGCGGCGGCAGCGGCAGCGCGCGGAGCTTGCGGCCTTCTTCGGTGATCCGGCCATGGCCGTCGATGGCGCCGAGCTCGGTCAGCAGCGCACGCGCCTCGCCAAGCGCGGCGACGGGCGGCGGATCGAGGAACGCGAGCTTTCCCGGATCGTTCGTGCCCCACTGCGCGAGATTGATCAGGAAGGACGACAGGTCGGCTGACAGAATTTCCGGCCGCGTATAAGGCTCCAACGAGCCGGTCTGCGGTTCGTCCCACAGCCGGTAACAGACGCCCGGCTCGGTGCGGCCGGCGCGGCCGCGGCGCTGGTCAGCTGCGGCGCGCGACACCCGCACGGTTTCAAGCCGCGTCAACCCAACGTTCGGCTCATAGCGCGGCACGCGCGACAGCCCGCTGTCGACGACGATGCGCACGCCTTCGATGGTCAACGAAGTTTCCGCAATCGACGTCGCCAGCACCACCTTGCGGCGACCCGCCGGCGCCGGTGAGATAGCGCGGTCTTGCTCCCGCGCATCGAGCGCGCCGTAGAGCGTGACGATATCGATGTTCGGCTCGCGCACGCGCTCCTTGAGCAGTGTTTCGGTGCGGCGGATTTCTCCTGCCCCAGGCAAGAACACCAACTGCGAGCCCGATTCTGCCCGCAACGCGCGCTCAACCGCATCCGCTGCCTGGTTCTCGATGCGACGACGTATGTCTCGGCCGAGATACCGCGTCTCAACCGGAAAGCTGCCGCCATGGCTTTCGACAACGGGAGCTTGACCAAGCAGTGCCGCCACGCGAGCACCGTCGAGCGTCGCCGACATCACCAAAATCTTCAGATCGTCTCGCAAGCCCTGCTGAGCATCGCGCGCCAGAGCGAGGCCGAGATCGGCGTCGAGCGAGCGCTCGTGGAATTCGTCAAACAGCACCGCCGCGATGCCGTCGAGCGAAGGGTCGTCGAGGATAAGGCGGGTAAAAACGCCCTCGGTGACCACTTCGATACGCGTTCGCTTAGAAACCTCCGAGCCAAACCGCACACGCAAACCAACGGCGTCGCCGACTTGCTCGCCCAAGGTCGCGGCCATGCGCGCTGCCGCCGCGCGCGCGGCGAGCCGCCGCGGCTCGAGCACCATGATCTTCTTGTCCTTCGCCCATGGCTCATCAAGCAGCACCAGCGGCACGCGCGTGGTCTTGCCGGCGCCAGGCGGCGCCACCAAAACGGTGCAATTGCTCACGGCCAGGGCGGCGGTGAGCCGCGGCAGAGCCTCGTCGATCGGAAGTTGGGTAGCGAAATCGCGCATTGTCGTCGTCATCCGCGCACGGAATGCCCATGAACTACGGAAGATACCGGAATAGCGACGTGGATGATGACTTATGTCCCCCGCTCACCGCGGGGGACGGCAACTTTTGTTGAACGATCTCAGCGCGATCATTTTCTTGGCCGCCCCACGCTCTCATAGGCAAAACCCGCTCGCGCCACTTCATCGGCCCGGTAGATGTTGCGCAGGTCGACGAGGACAGGACGCTCCATCACCGTTTTGAGGCGCTCAAAATCAAGCGCGCGGAACTGCTCCCATTCGGTGACGATCACCAAGGCGGAGGCGTCCTTGGCGCAATCATAGGCATCCCGGCAAAAGGCGACGTTGCTGAGCAAGGGCTTGGCCTGCTCCATGCCGGCCGGATCGTAGGCGCGTACCTTGGCACCCATGTCCTTTAGCGCCGTAATCAGCGGGATAGACGGCGACTCGCGCATGTCGTCTGTGTTCGGCTTGAAAGTAAGTCCGAGAATGGCCACGGTCTTGCCGCGCAGCTCGCCACCAAGCGCGTGCGCAACCTTGCGCGCCATCGCGCGCTTGCGCGTGTCGTTCACAGTAACGACGGCCTCGATCACGCGAAGCGGCGAGTCATTGTCCTGGCCGGTCTTCAGCAGCGCTAGCGTGTCCTTCGGAAAGCACGAGCCTCCGAAGCCAGGGCCCGCGTGCAGGAACTTGCCACCAATGCGGTTATCGAGTCCGATACCGCGCGCGACCTCCTGCACGTCGGCGCCGACTTTCTCCGCCAGATCGGCGATCTCGTTGATGAAAGTGATTTTTGTCGCGAGGAAGGCGTTGGCCGCGTACTTGATCAACTCGGCGGTGCGGCGGTCGGTGAACATCAACGGCGCGCGGTTGAGATAGAGCGGGCGGTAAAGTTCGCTCATCACCTCGCGGGCTCGCGGATCCTCCGCACCGATGACGATCCGGTCCGGATGCTTGAAGTCGCGGATCGCGGCGCCTTCACGCAGGAATTCCGGGTTCGACACCACGGCAAATTCGGCGTCGGGCCGCGCTTCCTTGATGATGCGTTCGACCTCGTCGCCGGTTCCGACCGGTACCGTCGATTTGGTGATCACCGCGGTAAAGCCGTCGAGCGCGCGTGCAATCTCGCGCGCCGCTTCATGAACGAAGGTCAGGTCTGCGTGCCCATCACCGCGCCGCGACGGCGTCCCAACAGCGATGAACACGGCGTCGGCTGCCTGAACCGCGGGGCCAAGCTCCGTGGTGAACTTCAGTCGTCCGCCGCGCGCGTTGACGGCGACGAGATCGTTCAGCCCCGGCTCGTAGATCGGCATCTCGCCGCGTTCGAGCGCGGCGATCTTGCCTTTGTCCTTGTCGACGCAGGTCACTTCGTGACCGAAGTCGGCAAAGCAGGCCCCGGAAACGAGGCCGACATAGCCGGTGCCGATCATGGCAACGCGCATTAGGGATCCGTCACGAAGTTAAAGATGCGGCGTCCTCATAGCAGAGGCAGCCTTATGTGGCGAGAGCATGAACTCCGTTCGGAAACGTTGCGATAAATGGGGCAGTAATGATTCACAGCCGCATGCGCATGCATTGATAAAAGCCATCGGTCAGCCCACATTGCCGCTATGCCAGCCCCCGCAAAAGCCAAGAAGACAGTGCCCAAAGCGCCACCCGCCCCGAAACCCGCCAAGACCACGCCTATCCCGGCGGGAGCCGGCGCGCGGCCGCTCAAAAAGGGCGACCACGTCTTCCTGGTTGACGGCTCCGGATACATCTTCCGCGCCTACCATGCGATCCGCTTCGAGCCGCGCACGCCTGAGGGCGTTCACGTGAACGCCGTTTACGGCTTCTGCGCGATGCTGTGGAAGCTGCTGGCCGAAATGAAGGCAGAGGACCGGCCGACACATCTCGCGGTGATCTTCGACAAGTCGGAGAAGACGTTCCGCACCGAGATGTATAAGGAGTACAAGGCGCATCGCCCGCCTCCGCCCGACGATCTGATTCCACAATTTCCGCTGATCCGCGAGGCAGTCCGCGCGTTCCAGCTTCCCTGCCTCGAGAAGGCCGGTTACGAAGCTGACGACCTAATCGCCACCTATGCACGGCTCGCCTGCGAAGCTGGCGCCACCGCCACCATCGTGTCGTCCGACAAGGACCTCATGCAGCTCGTGAACGACTGCGTGGTTATGTACGACACCATGAAGGACAAGCGCATCGGAATTCCCGAGGTCATCGAGAAATTCGGCGTCGGTCCAGACAAAGTCATCGAAGTGCAGGCTCTGATCGGCGATTCCTCTGACAATGTTCCCGGCGTGCCAGGCATCGGACCGAAGACCGCGGCTGAGCTGATTACCCAATACAGCGACCTTGAGACGCTGCTCAGCCGCGTCAAGGAGATCAAGCAGGAGAGGCGGCGACAGAGCTTGATCGACAATGCCGAGGCGGCGCGCATCTCCAAGAAGCTTGTCACGCTCGACGACAAGGTGCCGCTCGACGTTTCGATCGAAGAACTCGGCGTGCACGAGCCCGACTACAAGCACCTGATCGCGTTTCTCAAGAAGATGGGCTTCAAAACACTGACGCAGCGCGTTGCTGACGCGGCGCATGTCGACGCGTCCGCCGTCGAGACCGATGTAGGCAATTCCGCAGCACCTGCCGCCGCCGCTCCTTCGGGGCGGCAAGGTCAGCTTCCACTGCTCGCGCCGGAGAATGGCAAAAGACCGGCGGCGGCCACCGGGACGGCGCTTACGCCCGTGTCGCTCGCGCAGCGGCGTATCGAAGCGTTGCGGAGCGCGAAGATCGACGCCGCCGAATACGGGACCATCGACACCCTCGCCGATCTCAAACGCTGGGTCGCCCGGGCATACGACACAGGCATCCTGGCGCTTAAAACCGAGACCAGCAGCCTCGATCCGATGCAGACCGCGCTATGCGGCATCGCGTTGGCGGTGGCGCCAAACGAAGCCGCCTATCTGCCGCTCGGCCATCGCGAGGCAAACGAGGGCGAGACCGACGGGTTGTTCGCGGCCAAGCTCTGCAAAGGACAGGTCGCTGAGAAAGATGCCTTCGCCGCGCTCAAGGACGTTCTCGAAAACGAGAGCGTCGTAAAAATCGGCCACGACGTGAAACGTGACTGGCTGGTGCTTGCTGGCCGCGGCATCCGCCTCGGCACAACGGATGACGTCATGCTGATGTCCTACGTGCTCGACGCCGGCAAAGGCAGCCACGACATGGGCGGGCTCGTCAGCCGTTATTTCGGCCGGGGCCCTTCGCGTTTCAACGATGTCAAGTATAAAGAGAAAGCGCTGTTTACGCCGGAAGCGACGCCGATCGCCCGAGTTGCGGGCTATGCTGCCGAGGATGCCGACGTCGTCCTGCGGCTGTGGGGCGCGCTCAAACCGCGCATGGCGGCAGAGAAGGTCGTCAGCGTCTACGAGACACTCGAACGGCCGATGCCGTGCGTGCTTGCGCGCATGGAAGAACGCGGCATTTCCATTGATCGGTCTGTGCTCTCGCAGCTTTCTAATGAGTTTGGCAAGAAGCAAGTCGCGCTCGAGGGCGAAATCAACAAGATCGCCGGCACACAGGTCAATGTCGGGTCACCCAAACAGCTCGGGGACATTCTGTTCGGCAAGATGGGCTTGCCCGGCGGCAGCAAGACCAAGACCGGGCAATGGTCGACGACCGCACGCGAGCTTGAAGACCTCGCCGAACAGGGCCATGAGCTGCCCCACAAGATTCTCGACTGGCGGCAGGTATCGAAGCTGCGCTCAACCTATACCGAGGCGCTGCCGAATTACGTCAATCCGAAGACGCATCGCGTGCACACATCCTACGCACTCGCATCAACCTCGACAGGACGCTTGTCGTCGTCCGAGCCCAATCTACAGAACATCCCGATCCGCACCGACGATGGCCGCAAAATCCGCCGTGCCTTTGTTGCCTCGCCAGGCATGAAGCTCGTCTCGGCCGACTATTCGCAGATCGAATTGCGCCTTTTGTCGGAGGTCGCCGAAGTGCCGACGCTGCGGAAGGCGTTCCAGGACGGCGTCGATATTCACGCCATGACTGCGTCGGAAATGTTTGGCGTCCCGGTCAAGAACATGCCGGCCGAAATCCGCCGACGCGCCAAGGCAATCAACTTTGGCATCATTTATGGCATCTCAGCCTTCGGCCTCGCGGCACAGCTCGGCATCGATGGGAAGGAAGCCGGCGCTTATATCAAAAAGTACTTCGAGCGCTTCCCCGGCATCCGCGACTACATGGACGAGACGCGCGAATTCTGCCGCGAACACGGCTACGTGCTAACGCTATTCGGCCGCAAGTGCCACTACCCCGACATCAAGGCCAGCAATCCGTCGATCCGTTCATTCAACGAGCGCGCGGCGATCAATGCCCGCCTGCAAGGCTCGGCGGCCGACATCATCCGCCGCGCCATGATCCACATTGAGCCGGCGCTGGCGAAGGACAAGCTCAGCGCCAAGATGCTGCTGCAGGTGCACGATGAATTAATCTTCGAAGTGCCGGAGAAAGAAGTCGAGCGCACGCTGCCGGTAATCAAGAGCGTGATGCAGAGCGCACCGCACCCCGCGGTGTCGCTGCACGTGCCGCTGCAGGTCGACGCCCGTGCTGCCGGCAACTGGGACGAGGCGCACTAGCAACAGCTTTACGGGACGACCGCAAAAAACAGGAAGGCCGCGAAGATCGCGAGGTGCACGAGACCTTGCAGCACGGTGGTGCGGCCGGTGCCCAACGTGATGATGCCGAGCAGCAGCGTGAGAAGCAAAAGCACCACGTCCTTCTGATCGAGGCCCAGCGTCAGCGGGCGGTTCGTTGTGATTGAAACGAGCGCGACGGTCGGGATCGTCAGCCCGATGCTGGCGAGCGCCGAACCAAGCGCCAGATTCAGGCTGGTCTGCACGCGGTTGGCCTGCGCCGCCTTAACCGCGGCCATGCCCTCGGGTAACAGTACCAATCCGGCGATGACGATGCCGACGGCCGCCGGCGGAGCGCCAAGCGAAGCGATACCGGCCTCCACGGCCGGCGTCAGGGCGTTGGCCAGCCCAACGACGGCGACAAGCGCAACGAGCAGCAAGCCGAGGCTGGCCAAGGCGGTCGCGTTCGACGGCGGCGGCAAATGCGATTCCTCGCTGCCGCCAGCCGGAAGGAAATAGTCGCGATGGCGCACGGTCTGGATAAAAATGAAGGCACCGTAGAGCACCAGCGACACGACGCCGGCGAAGACGAGCTGTGGCGGGCTGAAGTACGGGCCGGGCGCGGTCGTCGCCACATTCGGCAGCACCAGCGTGAGGATAGTGAGCGCGGCCAGCACAGCCAAGGCGGCGCTCGCCCCTTGAATCTGGAAGCCCTGCTCGCGGTACTGGGCAGCGCCCCAGAGCAAGCACAGGCCGACGATGCCGTTGCATACGATCATGACAGCGGCAAACACGGTATCGCGCGCAAGCTCGGCCTTGCCCGTCGGCGCTGCGATCATCACCGAGACGATCAATGCGACCTCGATGATCGTGACGGCGACCGCGAGGACGATGGTGCCGAAGGGCTCTCCCGTGCGGTGCGCCACCACCTCGGCGTGATAAACGGCGGCAAAGACCGTGGCGGTCAGCAGAAAGCCCGCGACCGGCGCGACAAGGCCGGGGGCTAACGGCTTCGCCACCAGGGCCACCCATGCCAGCAGAGGCCAGGTCCATGCCCACCACGGCATCGACAGAGGCTCGCGGCCGGCTATGCCCCCCGATTTGCGGCGAGTTTTGACCGCGCGTGTCACCTGCGCTTCCGCCCGCGGGCTTTCTTCTTGCCGCCGCGCTTTGCGGGCGCCGCCTTCGCGGCCTTCGCCGGCAGCACCGCGATCGCTTCGATCTCAAACAGGCCGCCCGGACGCGCAAGCGCCGGCACGCCTATGGTGGTCGAGGCCGGCGGCGCGCTCGCGTTGAGGTAGCGGTCGCGCACCTCGCGGAAAGCCGCCATGTTGCCCTGGATATCGACGAGGAAATTGTTGATCTTGACGACATCGCTCCAGCGCGCACCCGCGGCTTTGAGTGCCAAGGTCATATTGTCGAATGCCTGCATGCATTGCGCGCGGAAATCGCCGGGCGCGCCGACAAACCTGTTCTCCATGTCGAGGCCGAGTTGGCCGGCGAAATAGATCAGCCGGTTCGGTCCTGTCGCCTCGACGACGTAAGAGTAGCCCGGAGGCTTGGCGAGCGTGTTGGGATTGCTAAAGCGCAGATTGGCTCCCATGAGAACCTCTGTCAGTTTTTTCGGGACCGCTTGGACTTAATTTCCTGCATCAGCCCGAGCCGTTCGCCCAGCCATCGCGTGGTGGGCGCCTGGATCAGGATTGTCATCAGGATGGCGATAAACGTGACGGACGCGATGATCTGCGCGCCCGGCGCCTTCATGCCGAGCAACAAGCCCGCAAGCGCGGCCGGGATAACGCCCGTCTCTCGCGTCCAGCACATGAACAACATCTCATTGAAGCTCCATTTGGCGCGACGGTCGGGCAGCGCGCACACAAACACGGTGACCGGCCGAGCAACGAGCATGAAGATTGCGACCACGGCGACACCGTGGATCCAATACTGGCCGATCAGGCCGAAATCGACCTGGGCGCCGAGCAGGATAAAGATGAACAAACGCATGATGAACGCGGTCGTCAAGACGAACTCGTCGAGGCGCTTCTGCTCGGCCGCGCTCATCTTGAAGCCGAACTCATCTTTGTTGCCGAGCACGATACCGAAGACGAACACGGCCATGAAGCCGCTCGCCTGCAAACCATCTGCGGCGAAATAGGCGCCGATCACGGCAACCAAAGTTACCACCGGTGCGTATTCGGCGAGGAACGCCCAGCGCTCATGCGCAATCAACGCTGCCGCCAAGTAACCAAGCATAAGTCCGGCAACGATGCCAATGACAGTTTGCTTGAGCAGATCAAATAGAGATGTCGCGACGGAAAGGCTGCTTGTGCCCATCGCCACTGACAATACGCCGATGGTGACGATTGCGCCCATGGCATCGTTGAACGCCGACTCGCTCATCACAGTCTGCGCGACGCGGTCGCGAATCTTCACCTGCCGGAAGATCGGCACTAACGTCGCCGGATCGGTCGAGGCGAGAACGGCACCCATCAGTAATGCCACGATCCACGGCAGACCCATCACGGCGTGCGCGGCGGCGCCTGTGATCGCTCCGGTGATGAGGACGCCCACTGTGGCGATGACGACAATTGTGATCCACACCTGTTTCAAGACGTTGAGGCGTAGCGAAGCACCGCCATCGAACAAGATGTAGCTCGCGCCGAACAGCAGGATGATCTGATACAGCGCTGAGTCGGCCCGAATGTTGATTAGCCCCGCGCCCGCCGGGCCAATCACGATACCAGCAATAAGGAAGATGGCGACGTCGGGAATCCTGCAGCGCTGGGCGATAAAGCCGGTCACGATGCCGACCATCATGATCAAGGCGCCGGAAAGCAGCGTGTGCTTGGCAAGCTCGATTGCAGACGGCGCTTCCATGTCTCACGATCCGGCAACAAGTGGCACGCCGGCCCTATCCGGCGCGGGCGATGCTGCACGAGCCCTTTTGAAAGCTCAAGGGTGCTGCAACTTTCGACGGCAATGCACGTTTATCCGGTGCAGCGAAGCCGGGAGTGACCCATGCCTGCCCGGGACGTCGTGCGCGTGTCGGCCGCAATTGTGTTGTGCGCCGGCCATGACCAGTTCGGCCTTGCTCACATCGATGCCGGCAACGATCCGACGCTGCGGCCAGGTGACGTCGTATCGACGGCAACCGGCATGGTCGCCTTCACCGGCCGTAAGAACGAGACCGCGCAATTCGCGCCGGCCGGCAACTACCCGCATTTCTCCAAGGAATATCGGAGCCGGTTGTCGGCGATGGAAAACGCCCGCCGCTGATTTCCTTACAAAAATTGGTCTTAACGCTGCCTGCTGAATCGCGCTTGACGAAGACCGCGCGTAAGGCAGATTGACGCCTCCATCATCAAATGAGGCGAGCCTGATGCGCGAGACGTCATTGAAATGGGCGGCAATGCTGCTGGCAACCTTGCTGGCTGCTCCGGCGATTGCAGCACCGCGCTGCCAGAACACCGCGAACTTCGACCGCTGGCTTGCCGACTTCAAAAAAGACGCGCTTGCGCAAGGCATTTCGCCAAAGGTGCTGGCTGAAGCCGCACCCGACCTGACATTCGATCCGCAGATCATCCGACGCGATCAGGGCCAGGCGGTGTTCAACCTCACCTTCCTGCAATTCTCCGACCGCCTCATCTCGAAGAACCGGATGGACAACGGCGAAGCCGCTCTGAAAAAGAACGCCGCCGTGTTCGCGCGCGTGGAAAAACAATACGGCGTGCCGGCGCCGGTACTCACCGCGTTCTGGGGACTTGAGAGCGACTTCGGCAAGATGTTCGGCAACTACCGCATCCTGCGCGCGCTTACCACTCTCGCCTACGACTGCCGCCGGCCCGACTTCTTCCGCCAGCAACTGCTCGACGCGCTGCGCATCGTGCAGTCAGGCGACCAGACCATCGGCGACATGGTCGGTGACTGGGCCGGCGAATTCGGCGGCATGCAGTTCACCGCGTCCGACTATCTCAAGAACGCGGTCGACTTCGACGGCGACGGCCGTCGCGACCTCATCCGCAGCGTGCCCGACACGCTCGCCTCGGCTGCGAATTTCCTCGTGACGCTCGGCTGGCGGCGCGGCGAGCCCTGGCTTCAGGAAGTGCGAGTGCCGCAAAACCTGAAATGGGAAGAAGCCGACGTGAATATCCAGCACCCGGTGTCGGAATGGGCGGCATGGGGCGTAAAGCCCGTCTACGGCAAGCTGCCGAACGGCGATCTGTCCGCCGCGCTGTTGCTGCCGATGGGCCGACACGGACCGGCGTTCCTTGCCTATCCGAACTTCAAGGCGTTCCTCGGCTGGAATTCGGCCTTCGTCTATTCGACGACGGTCGCCTATTTCGCCTCGCGGCTTGCCGGAGCGCCGGTGGTCGACCACAGCGCGGCCACCGCGGTGCCGACTTTGTCGACCGAGCAGATGATGGAATTGCAGCGCCTGCTGGCCAAGCAGGGCTATGACGTCGGCGAGCCCGACGGAAAACTCGGCAATGCAACGCGAACCGCGGTGAAGAAAGCCCAAATCAAGGCCGGTCTCCCGGCCGATTCCTGGCCAACCTCGGAGCTGATCGCGCGCCTGCGCGGCAGCTGATCAAACAGTTTTCTGGCGCAGCGACAACGGCCGCCCCAAGCGGCCGTTGTCGTTTTTGCAGTCGCGCAGGGTCAACGCAGGGCCGCCGACATGGAGGAAAGTTCATCCACGATCACAAACGCCTGATAGCCCGCCGGATTGGAACCGCACGTGCGTTCATTGGGTTGGGCGGAGTTCGGCGGGTGTGGAGGATGGACATGACACGATTTCCAGCTCAATTCGCGGTCCTGCTGGCGCTGACCGCGAGCGTGGCTACGATGCCACTGACTGCGAGCGCAGAAGACAAGAAAGCAGCGGCGCCGGCGGCAAAGCCTACCGCGCCGGCTGCACGTCCGACGCCGGCTGCGCACCCTGCGCC
>Ga0187779_10000087_pt1 | contig 68100 bp, 64 predicted proteins | sample 1015_Q2_SP10_10__FD_132435 | JGI IMG/M metagenome (GOLD analysis project Ga0187779, IMG submission 132435) | Tropical peat soil microbial communities from peatlands in Department of Meta, Colombia - 1015_Q2_SP10_10_MG | ecosystem: Environmental > Terrestrial > Soil > Wetlands > Peat | place...
ATCATCACCCTGATTCTCGCGGTGATGATCTGGAGGACGTGGCCTTCGAACACGGGTTGGGCCATCGGCACGCTCGTAGGGATCAGCATGATTTTCAGCGGCACATCGCGTCTGGCGCTCTCTCTGGCCGCGCGAAGCGTTGTAGCAAAGCCGGCCTAGGCGCTCGAACAACTCTCCGCGCCCTCGGCCCGCTGCACGTTCGGGTCAAGGGCGCGGACGATGAATTGAGGACAACCGCGTGGGAGGACTGATCCCGTTAACGGATGCGTCGCGACGGCCGACTCACTTTCCTATCGTCACGGCCTGCATCATTGTTGTGAACTTCGTCGTTTTCGGGCTTGAACTGAAGGGTGGCGACGCCTTCGTGCTCAAGTGGTGTGCCGTCCCCGCGCAGATCACTTCCGGGCACCACTTGATCACCATTCTCAGTGCGATGTTCATGCACGCCAGCTGGTCGCACATTCTCGGGAACATGGTGTTCCTCTGGGCCTTCGGTCCCGAGATCGAAGACGCGATGAATCCGCTGCGGTATCTGCTGTTCTACCTCGCGGGCGGACTAGCGGCCATGCTGGGGCAGATCGCTCTCACTCCGCACTCCACGGTTCCAGACCTCGGCGCGAGCGGCGCTATCGCCGCCGTCATGGGCGCATTCCTGGTGACTTACCCCCGCGATCGGATCAAATCACTTCTGATTATCTTTGTGTTTGTGAATGTGACCTTCATCCCAGCTGCGGTGCTAATCGGATTTTGGTTCGTTACCCAGCTTTTCAATTTGGGATCGGTGGTGGCGCAGGCCCAGACTGGCGGCGTGGCCTACGCTGCTCACGTTGCCGGCGCCGTGTTTGGGGCGTTGGCGGCGCGTCTCTTTGAAGACCCGGATCGCCTCGCCGCTCAGGTTTAGAGCAGCTGCCCGCCGAATTCGCTACCGCACTGGCGGCTGCCGATGCTCCAGCAATCAGATCCCCCCGATAGCCACGAACCAGTCGCCGCGGTGCCATGCAAATCAATCGGCGGCACCACGACCCTGGGATACCGATTCGGCATTTGGCGCGACGATTCTCTGCCGCCGATAACGCTCTCGGCTAATCTATTGATAAGTAATTTTACTTTGTTCGAGGACTGGCAGGAGCGCACGCCATGCGAAAAGTTCTCGTCATTCTCGCGCTGGCCGCGATTTGCGGAGGCGCACTCTACTATTTTCGCGACAGCATGCCGTGGAGCGCGGATGCGTCCGACGACAATGGCGGCGCACCGAATCCGATTGCGGACATCGAGCGGCCGCTTCCGCCGACGGTCGTGATGTCGCCCGAAAACCGCTGGGTCGATCTCTCGACGGCGTACAAGGGCCAGGTGGTTTACATCGATTTCTTCGCCACGTGGTGCTCAGGCTGCACCGACGAAGTCCCGAGCCTGATTCGTTTCCAGCAGAAATTCGGCGACAAGGGTTTCAAAGTGATCGCGCTGGCCATCGATGACGAAGGCGACGAGAAGATCGACACCTTCGTGAAACGGCAATTCGACGTGGGCGGCACTCAGGCGCCGTTAAATTTCCCGGTGATGATGGGCACCATCGAGATTGCGCAGAAGGCGGGCTTCGAGGGAGGGCTCCCCTCCGGTATTCTCGTCAATCGCGACGGAAAAGAAGTGAAAATCGTTCGCGGAGTCGTCAAGGAAGCCGCGCTGGAGAAAGCCATCGAGCGAGTTGTCAAACAATGAACGGAACGCGTAGTGTGGCTTACTCGCTCCCGCCCATAGACAGGTTGATTTCGAGATCTGAAAATGTCCCCGAAGCCGGATCGTAGACCGCGCCCCAAAAACTCTTGCCTCCATCGCACCCAATGATTGGGGTTGTTCGCCACATCTGAAGAATTTTCTCATCCAAACTTGTCAGGGAATCGTCGAATGCGTTGATGTAGATAAGGTTCTTCTTGCCCACGCGAATGCCGAAGTATTGCCGGTAATATTCCTCAGGGTGCTGAATTTGGCGGCCGCTCCGAAAGGTCTTCGTGTGCAGCTCCGAGATTTTCGACAAGTGTGACTCAAGCGCCCGTATATCGGCGTCGGTGGGAGTCCAGGTCCCATCGAATCTTGGCGGGCCCGGACGCGAGCACAGTTGCCGCTTTGCGAATTTGCTCGCGACGCTTTGCGAAAGAACCACGGACCGTGTGTCACTTTGTGGGAGCGGTGCTGCGGCAATCAGAAAAAGCGAGCAGCACAAAGCCGCCAGACGCCAAGTCCACGCTCTGTGAGAGCTGCCGAGAACCACACCGCAAGCATTACGGGCAACATCCATTGCATGCCATTATATGCCTCCCCCGGGCCCTGGGTGCGAGGCGACCGAAGTGGAGCGCCGAATCGGTTGGGCGTAGACTCGACGTCATGGGGCTCGGGGTTCGTTGCGTCGCCGCTGCGATTGCGCTTGGGCTGGCGATTGGCGCGCGCGCGTCCACGACGGCGCGGCCGCCGAGCTTTCAGATTCGCAAGCCGACGATTATCGCGTTCTTCACTCCCGTCAGCGACAAGGAGCTCGACGCCGATCCCGATACGAGCGATGCGCTCGACGATTTTCAGTATTACGCGGACGAAGCTCGCGGGCCGCTGAAGAAAGCGGGCGTCGATTTCGAGGAGACGTACACGCGGTCGTTCACGGTGCACGTTGATGCGAAGACCATCGTGTTTCGCGTGGGCAAGGACGATGTCGGCTACTACTTCATCGCGCCAGGCAAAAAGCCGCACGTCGAATACGGCGTGATGACGGACGAGGATATTCTCAGCGAGGCGCACGAATATTTCGGCGTCGCGATTCCGGGAAGCGATTCCGGCCATCAGGCGTTGTTCATCGATCGCGCGACCAATCCGGCCGCCGGCGAATAGCTAGGTTTGAATGTAGCGCTGCGCTTTAGCGCAGCATCTTGATGGCGACGGTGCTGGGCTGAAGCCCAGCGCTACATCGAAATCTAGAACCGCTACGAAAACGCGCATGGGCGAACTTCGCCGCCGACGAGTTGGCGACACCTGGCGTGATGAACGCGAGATCTGTGGAGTGCGGCCTGCCCGCGAAGCAGGCTTGCCACCACTGTATTTCGCTACCTTTCACTTGGGCGAGGCGCGGAAGGCTCGTGACAATCGCGCTGGCGGCTCGTGCGGGGAGCACGTCCCGGCCAGCCGGGACGGCAAACAGCGGCAGCAAGCCTGACATACGTCAGGCAGGCTGCCGCACTCCACATGAGCCGTGCCGACGGTCGCATGTCAGCAAGGGGCGGCGTCGCGCCAAGAATCCGCGCCGGGCACAGCATGCTGTGCCCCTACGGGACGAGGCGCTTGCAGTAGGGCGTCCAGGCATCGTCGCGGAGCCAGCCTAGGGATACGAGGCGGCGTCCGAAGCGGCGTGCGATTTGCGGAGGGAGCCAGGCGTGCGCGTCGTCGAGTCCGCGCGCGAGGAGATCGCGTTCGCCGGCGGCGTGCAGCGCGAGGAGCTGCGCCCAGCGCTCGCGTGGATTCCCTACCCCGCTTCCCTTCTTTGCGCTGTCATCCCGAGCGAGTCCGCCATTCTGATTGGCGGACGACGAGGGATCTGCTTTTTCTTTGTGGGGCGGAAAATCAACAGCAGATCCCTCGGCCCCATCCCCGACCGCAAGCGTCGGGGCTGGCCTCGGGATGACAACGCTGCTTGATGTGGCGGGGTCGGCTTCCCGGTCGATGAGCAGATACATTTCGCAGGTGAGGCGCGCGAGCGAAGCCATCACCGGACGGCCGTCGTCATCCTCGACGACCAGCTTCGAAATGAAAATCGGATCGGAGAGGTCGGGAAACGGATAATCGAAGCCCTGCGACGCGTGCATGCGGCGCAGCGCGTCGAGATCGGATTCTTTGTATTCGCGGATGAGCAATGGAACTCGGAAGACGCGGTGCTTGAGGAGCGGGTGGATGCGCGCGAGGGCTTCGGCGGCGTCGAATGTGGTTGCGCCCGGCGTAACGCCGTGCGGAGCGAGCGCGGCCTGCGCGGCGTCGGAGATCGGCTTTTGCGCGAGCGGATGCGGCAGCGGCTCAAACGCGGGCTCGTCCTCGAGCGAGAGGTGAACGCCTTCGTCGGCTTCGATGAGGACGAGAATGCGGCAATCCGCATCTTTGTCCATCTTCTGGCGCGCGTCAATGCACAGCTCGAATACATGCTGCGGGTGAAACTGCGCATTGGAAGGCGCCTGCGGCGCGTCGTTTTTCGCGGGGCTAAAGCCCCGCGATTCCACCGAAGGCAAATTCGCCGGCTGGAAGCCAGCGCTACAAAAGCCGAAGGCGTCATCCTGAGCCGAGTCCGGCGCGGTCTGGTTTTCGCCCGCGCCGGCGGGCCCGCCGAGGTTCGTAGCGCCGCCGTCCCACGGCAAGACAACAGCAGATCCCTCACCCCCATCCGCAGACACCGCGGCTGAGTTCGGGATGACATCGCTCTTAGCTGTGCAGGCGTCGAGGACGATGAAGTGCGAGTTGGCGAAGCGCGGGGCGTGGCGCTGCCAATCGGCGAGCGTGGTGATGTAGTAGGCTTTGCCGGTCATTGAGGACCTTGGATGACTCCCGCTGCGAGGCGAGCTGAAATTTTCTGCCGCTGCACGCGTAACACTTCTTGATCGGCCCGTTTTGCTCGAATCGCCGCTTGGGGGCGAATCGAAATGACCACGAATATGTCGGAGGCTCAGGCGGCTGGGGCGCCTTCGGGGCGGATTCGGTGCTGGATCGAAGCGCTCGCGCTGGGGCTGATTGTTCCGGGCGGCGTGTGGGCCGTCGACAAAATCATGGCGGGGTCGATTCCCGCCGCGACGCACGGCTCCGCGGAGCAACGATTCCTCCTGTGGGTGAGCCACGGAATGATCGTCGAATGGGCGCTGGTGGCGCTGGTGTGGCTCATGCTGCGGCAACGCGGCGCGTCACTCAAGGATCTCGGGACGTGGCGCTTCGGGACTTGGTACGCGTGGGTGCTGGCGCTGGGGCTCGCGGCGCTTTCAGTAGCCAGCAGTTTGCGATTCCTGCGTTTCATGCACATTCCGCTATCTAACGCGTTCTTGCCAACTGGATTTCATTTGGTCGCGTCGCTGATGATCGGGACGACGGCGGGGTTTTGCGAAGAAGTGCTGTTCCGCGCGTTCTTGATGAGCGAATTCGCCGGCGCGGGTTACGGAAAATTGCTGCAAGTGCTGATTCCCGGCCTGGCGTTTGGACTGGCGCACGCGGGCTACTGGAGCCAGGGCTGGTACGCGTGGCTTGGGATCGCGTTGCCGACGGCGATTCTCGGCATGCTCTGGGGCGTCGCGTATCTGCTGGGGCGGCGCAGCCTGGTGCCGGTGATGGTCGCGCATTTCTTGAACGACGCGACCGCGCTGTCGTGGATTCTGTTCTTGCCGTTCATGATGTCTGCCCGCTGACCTTCCGCTGACACAGCATCGTTGTATAATCCGCGGCGAAATTTCGCTTCACCGCTCTCGCCGGGAGTCTCGTTCCATGGCCGATGAAGCCGCCAGCGCGCGACCATCGATTCCGCCGCAGTCGCAGATGTTGGATATCCTTCTCGGACTGTTCAAGAATCGCGCGCTCACAGTCGCCGTCGAACTGGAACTCGCGGATCATCTCGCGAGCGGACCGTTGCACGTCGATGAACTGGCAAAACGCGCAAAAGCCGACGCGTCCAGCGTGTTCCGGCTTCTGCGCGCGCTCGAGACGATCGGCGTATTCCAGCAGGTTTCGCCGCGCGTCTTCGCCAATACCGCGATGAGCGAAGCGTTCCGCAAGGATGTCCCCGGCTCGATGCGAGCGATGATTCTGGACTTCGCGCCCGGAGGCGGCCAATTCGAGGCGTGGGCGCGGCTCTTCGACAGCGTCAAGACCGGCCAGATCGCGTTCGACCGAATCTACGGCTGCAGCTTCTGGGAATTTCTGAAGCGAAATCCGGACCGCGCCGCGAATTTCAACCAAGCGATGTCTTCGAGCCGCGCGCGTCTCGCCACGGCCACGGCAAAGGCGTATGACTGGAGCCGTTTCCCCGTCATCGCGGATATCGGCGGAGGAATCGGCGGGCAGCTGGTCGCGATCCTAGACGCGCATCCGTCCTGCCGCGGAATCCTTTTCGACTTGCCCGAGGGCGCCGCGGGCTACGTGCCGCACGAGCGAATCGAAGTCGTCACCGGAAATTTTTTCGAATCGGTTCCTGCGAACGCGGACGCCTACATTCTGCGCACGATCGTCCACGATTGGCCTGACGAACAGGCTGTGAAGATTCTGAAAACCGTTCGCAGGGGCGCGAAGCCCCAGGGGCGCGTGATGTTGATCGAGATGCTTGTTCCCGAGACGTCCGAGCCGATGATGAGCAAATGGCTCGATCTTCACATGCTGGTCGTTGCGGGCGGAAAGGAACGGACCACGTCGGAATTCCGCGAGCTGCTCGCCGCGGCCGGCTTCGAGCTGGAGCAAGTGGTCACGGTGGCGACCGGACACGGCCTGATCGTCGGGCGTCCCGTTTGAAGGAGCGGCGGCGAAGACCACGTGGATGCGCCGAAGGCGAGTTCGCGTATGATATGCGGCGGCGAAACCGGAACGCAAAACCGCCGGCGAGACGCCGGCGCTACGTGAGGAGAGGCGATGAGCGAAAAAGATATCGAGATCAAAATGAAGGATGGAAGCTGCGACGCGGTGCTCTACTCCGCAGACGGCGCGAAAAAACCGGGCGTGATCCACTATCCCGACATCATGGGCGTGCGGCCGTCGCATCGCGCGATGGCCAAGCGGCTTTCGGACGCGGGCTACACGGTGCTGCTGGTGAATCCGTTTTATCGCACGGCGCGCGGCGCGATGTTTGATTTTCCGCCAAACTTCGCGGGCGATCCGCGCACGATGCAGCGCTTCGGCGAGCTGGTCGGTCCGCTGACGCCCGACGTGATGGAGGCCGACGCGAGCGCGTTCGTGGATTTCCTTGCGACGCAGAGTTCGGTGAGCGCCGCGAAGATGGGCGCGGTCGGCTACTGCTTTACGGGACAGGTGGCGCTGCGCACGGCTTCGTCGCGGCCCGACCGGATCGGAGCGATCGCGTCATTCCACGGCGGCGGGCTTTTCACCGACAAGCCAAACAGTCCGCATCTGGTGCTCTCGCGGATTCCGAAAAACGGGCCGCAGCTCTATTTCGGTCATGCGGCGAACGACAGCCTGATGCCGCAGCCAGCGATCGACAAACTCAACGACGCGCTCAAAGCGTGGGGCGGAAAATACGAAAGCGAACTCTACGCGGATGCACCGCACGGATGGACGGTCAACGACAGCGCTGCCTACCGGCAGCCGCAGGCCGAGCGCGCGTTCGCGAAAATGACCGCGATGTTTGCCGCGGCGCTGAAGTAGGCGAGCGCTAGGCTGGGATCGCACCGCTGGTCGATGCAGCTGCCGCCCGGCGGCGGATGCGCCACTGCATGACGCGTGAAGCGATGATTGCGGTTCCGCAGATGAGCCACAGCGCACCGGCCGTGCTCAAGTAAATCCAAGGAGGTTCGGGCTCACTGCGGATGTCCGCTTCGATGGGGGATACCAAGGCGAATATCCCGATCAAGACAAACACGCTCGCTGCCAGCAGCTCGGCCCACGTGATTTTCGGACGAACAACGTCCCGACTTGCAGCTAACAGAGCCTCGATCGCGCGGCCCACGATCCACCACAGCACAAGACCAATCAGCGGTAGACTGATCGCCTGCCAAACACGCAACGTCATACCCTTCGGAACCCAATAGCGCCCGTCGGGGTTAGAGAGAGAGAACGGAAGCTCTGCAGTCGCGGCTGGCACGTTGAGGAGAACGGGCGCCCAAAGCCTGAGCTTTGAGGGTTCTACTATTCGCTCCCTGGCCTCGATCACGGCGCTGAGATTCGAGTAATCCGGCAGCAGATCTGGATACAGCTCACGAAGGCTGATCTTGGGGAGTTGCGTCTCCCGTCCGTCTGAGCGGTAAGCGTGAAGGGAAGTTCGTATCTCAAAGGTCAGCCGTGCACGGAACGGCCAAAGGATCGCGACGCACAACAGAAGCTGCGCGACGGGCAGAACCCAGCGAAACGGAACCGGGCGATATTCCCCACTCATGAGCGTGTAGGAAGTCTAATCCTGAATCGGGCCAAGACCAAGCGGGCTATCTAAGGACATGCTGAAGCGGCCGGCTGCACGGTTCGGCGTCCGGGCGGGGCGGCGAATACGAGCCCGCCGCTTCTTGCCAGCAGAGCAGACTCTTTTCGGGATCATCGGGCGGCGAAGGATAGTGGTAGGAGTGGCCGTCGTGCGCGTACCAGCTCTGCCAATCCGCGATGATGTTTTGTTGCGCGTCGAGCGGAGCAAAGAAGAACCGTCCGTGCGAGGGCCAGAGCGCGACGAAAGCCACACACTGCGGATTATCGAAGTAAAGCCAGTACCGCCGATTTCGCTCCTCGCGGGAGTCGCCGAATTTCCATTGCGTGGTAGCACAGAAATCCATTGCCGTGATGTAGCGAAGCGCCTGCAGGACGGCTATTGCGTGCGTGACGGCAGGCTTATCCTGGATACGCTTTGCGTTCTCAGGATTTGCGATCGTGTGAAGGCTGGCAATCAGTGCGCGTGCGGATTCGGCAGGCGTCTTCGCCAGGATACGGGCATCGGCGAAATCGTCGTTGTGCGCGCCGCCGAGACGCGCAACGGTCTGACGAATATCCACCGATGCTGCACTGGGGTTCGTCTGCGCGTCAAGTGCGGCCCAGGGAGAGAAGACGGCCAGCGCACCGCAGAGCCAGCCCATCGCCCTAACGAGCATAGATGTCGATATAGGCGTGACTCCCTTTAGGAACATCCCCTCCCGCGACGTTTATAGGTGGGCCATAAGTGCGGACCGGCGCCCCTTGACCGTATCACATGGCCGCCTCACGAAAGCAAGCGCCCGGGGAATAGGCGTCGGCGGCTGTAAATGGCCTTCACGAGCTGAACGTGTAGTTGTGTGTCAGGATCGAAGCGGAGTGGCGGCCGGCGAAGAATTCGTGCGAGGGTTCGCAGCTCACGGTGACTTTTTGCCACGGCGCTTCCGAGACCCCGGGAGCGTTCGGCGAACCGACAGCATGGGCGCAAGCATCCTCGCCAGGCACCTGTGGGGTGCGGGAGCTTGCTCCCGCCGCTTTCTGGTCGAAGCTCGCTTCGACCACCGCGCCCCGGCAAGCCGGGACGCGAGACAGCGGCGGCAAGCCTGCCTGTCCGGCAGGCAAGCCGCCGCACTCCACATCAGCGGAGCCGCCGCTCGCGACGGCGCTATGGGCTACATCACGCCAAGGATCCTTGCCGGGCGCAGCGAGCGGCGCACCTACGCCGGAATGTTGCGTCGACGGAGAGATGACTTCGATTTTCGTCAGCGTGAGGCGGCCGAAGCGGCCGACCAAAATGTCGCTGAGGCAAAGCCGCTCGGCGCGCATCGGCGAGCCGTCGGCGAGAGTGAAGATGTGGTGCGGCGTGACGTCCAGCGATTCGGCGTTGGACAAATGCAGGCGGATGAACGTGTCTGCGTCGCGGACTTCGAGGCGGACGATGCGCGTCCAGCCTTCGTTTGCGTCAGCAAGCTGTCGCGACCGGGGCTGAAGCCCCTGGTGATGAGTCGCGTTTTTCGCAGGGCTCCCTTCGACTGCGCTCAGGGCAAGAAAGCCCCGCGCTCCCACCAAAGACGAAGACGCCGGCGAGGAGCCGGCGCTACGAAACCCCGACTCACCCGACGGTGAATGGGCGGCACCGTGCCAAGCATCGCCGCCGGGCACAGCATGCTGTGCCCCTACCACGCCTCGACGACGACGGCCTGCTCCGCGCGTTGACGGGCAGCGGAGATGTTCGCCGACTGTGCACGTTTCGATCGGGACGGTGCCGCGCTCGCGCGTCAGCACCATGGTGCCCGCGCGCAGACAGCTTCCGCTGCCGCCGCCGGCGCCGCTGCTCGTTGTCGCTGCAGCGATGGCTCCTTGCGAGAGCGGAATGCGTCCTTGAAGCGCCTGCTGCTGCGCGGCGATGTTCGTCTTCGCGGCTTGCGCGTAGGCGGGCGAGCCTGTGCCTGTGGCAACCCAAGCGAGCGCGCCCGCAGTCTCGTCCCAATACGGATAGAAATAGTAAGTGGTCGCGGCGGTGAGGCCGGTGACGGCGACCGAGCCGTTGGGGATCGCGGTGGTTGTGCCGTCGGCGCGATAGATTACCAGCCCGGACCACGACCACGTGAGGCTCGAGGTGGTCGAGACGTAGGTGAACACACCGGACCACGTCGGCGGAACCGAGCCGCGCATCAGCACGCCGGATTTCGTCGGATCGATTTGATTCGACGTGAGCGCGCTTGACGAGACGCGCGCGAAATTCGCGCCGTCGGTGATCTGGTTGTCGAGGCTCCAGCCCTGGTTCGGCCCGAGCGACGCTCCGGCGAGGCGCTTCAGCGCTTCGTAGAGTTGCGGATTGGCTTTGCGGAGCGCTTCGATTTGTTGGATGTTAAGCATCGATAGGACCGTGTGTGCAAGAGAGATTCTTCGTCTGAGTGGCCGCACGTCCCGGTGAAACTGGGAGGCAGAAATACGTGCAGCCACTCCGCTCAGTATGACCTTCCATCACAGCGTCATCCTGAGCGCAGGGCCGGGTTCGTCGGCCCGGAGTCGAAGGATCCCTCTTCGATTTGTCGCCAGCACGGGCTGCGGCACGTCCGGACATAAGCAGATCGGCACCTAAAGCTTCGGTTAAAAGTAAAACTGGACTCGGCGGGCGAATCGCGCTTTAATCCCGCGCAAACGGGGTGCCCCGCGCCTCGACTTTCCGCGCCGGAGTCGCGCCATGCAAACGCTAGGCGTCGCCAACCAAACGCCGCAATCCGATAGTCGGCTGAAGAACATCTTTTGGCCGACGATTCGCAACGCGACCGACGTCGACACGCTGGGATCGCAGGGCTACTGGATCTGCGTGATCGTCGCGGCGATCGCGATCGGAGAGACGTTTCTCGCAAACTACGGCATCGTGGGAATGCTGCTCGCGCTGTACTTTTATCTTGGAGCGGTCGGCGTGCGGCAGCACAGCCTCTACGCGGCTGCGTCGGTGTTTGCGATGTCGGTGCTCAACTTCGCGGCGTCGCCCGGGATTCTCGGATTCTTCGTGTGCGTGGTGCTGCTGGCGACGCTGCGCGCCACGTGGATTGCGTCGTTTTGGGAGAAGCGCGAAGGCATCACCGAAATGCCGCCGCGTTTCAACGAAACCTGGAGCGACAAGTTTGCAGACAAGTTTCCCGCGTGGTTCTGGCCGAAGATTCGCATCGTGTATTACATCTACTCCGCGGGGTTCCTGGCCTTTCTGACGCTGGGGCTTACGATCATCGTTATACAGCGCGTCAACCCGCAGCTTCTGCGGTTCCGGCACTAACGCGGCGCTACGCGAAACCTTCGAGGAAATCGCGCAGGGCGGCGACGCACTCCTTCGCGCGATCGATGTAGATTTCGTGCCCTGCCCCGTCGATTTGCACCAGCTCCGATTGCCACAGCGACGCGGCGATGCGTTCTTGTTCGGCGATGGTCGTGGCGGCGCTGCGCGTCGGCGCGAGGAGAAGCGCGGGGACGCGGACCTGCGGCAGCAGCGGCGTGATGTCGGTGGTCGAAATCACCCGGCTGTAGGCGGCGAGCGATTGCGGCGACGAGCGCCCGAACTGCTTGATCGACCATTCGGTGCGCTCGCGATCGCCGGGCGGTGCGGTCCCGGGCTGCGAGAGAAGCCAGCGCGCCCAACCCTCTGAACCCATTTCGAGCAGGGCGGCTTGCCACGACGCGTGTCCCGCGGCGAAAAATTTCTGCGAGGCGGCGTTGATGGTGACCGGCGTCGCGCAGAGCGTGATCGAGCGGAGGCTTTTCGGATGCTTGGCAGCGAGGCCGACCGCGAGCATGCCGCCGGTCGATTCGCCGAGCAGGTGGACGCGATCAAGCTTGAGCGCGTCGCAGAAATCGCCGAGATCGCGGACGAGTGAATCGAACGACCACGGATACGCGGCGCCCGGATCGGTGGAACCGCCGTGTCCGCGGAGATCGCGGCGAATCACGCGATAGTCGCCCGCGAGCAGCGGGACCCAGTGGCGCCAGAATTGCGAATTTCGTCCGAAGCCGTGCTGGATCAGGATCGTCTGGCGAGGCGTCTGATCTCCCAGGCTCGACTCGCCCTGCCGCGCCGGCAGGCGGGCGTCGACCTGGGAGCCCTTCCAGGCCTCCACGAAGCAGTCATCTTCGTAGTAGGTGATGTAGCCGTTGAGCGTGATCTCAGGCATCGCGCGTTCTCGCGCGAGAGGATAGCGCAGAATCGGAACGGCGCGGAAATGAATGACTGCCGCTCCGGATTGCGAGCCTGGAACGCATCAAGCATCGCTGAAGGGCGGGGTCGGAAGATGGTCTGCGCTAAGCCAAGCAAGATCGCCCTCGGGAACAGCGGCGGCAAGCCTGACTTACGTCAGGCAGGCCGCCGCACTCCACATGAGGCTTCGATCTGGGCTACAGCTTGACGACAACGTCGAAGGCGTCGGGCACCTTCACGGTGTCACAGGGGAAGGCGAGGACCGTTTTGCGGAATGCAGGGCGAGCCAGGCGTTCGAACCACGCGGCGGAACACCACGGATAGTTCGCCGCATTTTTCACGATAGCGTGATGCACGGCGTTTTCGTGAACGTAGTGCAGACGGGCGAAGTAAGAGCGTTCATTCGTGAGCAGAGTTTCCAAGTATTGAAACCAGACCTTTCTCCCCGGAAGATGGTCGAGTTCGTTAACGGCGCGCGCGGTCGCCGCGTGCAATTGCCGGATCATACTTCGGAGAGATTCTGGCGCTGTTGACGCCGCGACGAGATGGTAGTGATTGGGAAACAGTGCCCAAGCCTGAAGCCGCCATTCGTGCTCCGCGCAGAGCTCCAACAGTTTCTCGCACAGTAGATTGAGGCGTCGCTTCGAACCGAAGATCGGTTCCTTCCCGTAGGTCGCGGCTGTCACCATGTAAGTTCCGCCTCGTGTGAGGCGATGCGCGGGAGCGTGCGGCCACTCGGGCATGATTTGAGCGCGAGTGTACGCCTCGCCGGAAAGTAGGAGCAAGCCTCGTGTGGAGTGCGGCGGCCTGACCGTGCAGCGGGCTTGCCGCCGCTGTTTGCCGCCCCGACTTGTCGGGGCGTGCTCCGGAAGCAAGATTGGACTGACGTCGAGAAAGCTCGACGGGAACTAAACCGAGGTGCTTTGGTGTCGATCGATGAAGAAAATGTTTTGGCCAAGAAGGTAGTAAAGTGAGTCGCCCCGAACCGGCTCGGAGGAGCGATGAAGGCCTCGCCCCAAGCCAGCGGCGGCGAGCCTGCCTGCGGCAGGCAGGCCGCCGCACTCCACAGGGGGTAGTCGCGCAAGCTGGGTCGATGGGCGACATCGCGCCAAGGTTCAGCGCCGGGCACAGCATGCTGTGCCCCTACAAAGAGCTCTCGATCGCGCTGCGGCTGGCGACGCGCTACCAGCCGGAGCCGCGGACGAGGACGAAAGGGTCAAACAGTCGAATCGCTCTCACGGCTACGAGTTTCCGCCGCGGACGATGGCGAAGAGGCAACGGCAGTCCGGCCGCAACCCTCGCCGCATGGGCTTAACTTGCACCACGCACAATGGCGAAGGGGTCGGGCTTGGCCCAGGGGACGAGCTTGGTGAGCGAGAACCAGGAGCCAGCGGCGTTGGTGCCGAACTGATAGGAGACGCGCTCGGCGAGGACGTTGGTGAACTGCTCCATGTCGCGCGTGGCGGGAGAGCCGAGCGTCCACGCGCCGAGCGAAAGCGATGACGCGCTGCCCGGCGTCACGGCCGATAGCGCGAGCGAGCCTGCGCCCTGCACGTACGCGGTGAGATAGCCGAAGAGATTTCGTCCGCTCAATCCGGTCGCGGCGAGAAACGCGGTCGAGTAAAAGGAATTGATCGCGGCGCCGTCGTCGGAATACGCGCCGACGGTGGGCGCGTAGATTTTTCCGCTCGAATTATTCGAGCCGAAGAAAATTGTCGCGATGCCGGTAGCGCGCTCGATCAGTCCGCAGGAATTCGCGGCGATATTCCACAGCGCCCATTTGCGCGATCGCTCCGGCGCCGTGTAGATCGAAAGCAGCGGATCGCCGAAGCCCTCGGTGTAGTCGAGCATGAGGATTTGATTCGGCTGCGTCGCGGAACCCATCGGCACGCCGACCAGAATTTTCTTGTGCTGCGTATCGACCTGCACCCAGAGACGCTGGCCGTATTGCCAGTTGATCGCGTCCCAAGTGGGCTGAATTTCCTGCGACAGCTTGACGAGATCGCCGCCGTCGAAAAGATAGAGCCCCGAGCGGCCGGCGATCACCACCCACCCTTCGCCGAAGCCAACTCCGTGCGCCGAGGGCGTGCCGACTTTGTTCGACACTTCCTCGACCTGCCACAGCGCCGGCTCGTTGACGCCATCGGTCGCGGTGACGTAGAGGCTGCGCTCCTTCGCAAAATAGAGATTGTTGCGCAGCGTGAACGTGGCGCGAATTCCCTGCCCGTTGTTTTCGGCGATGCTCATGATGCCGCTGACGCCGTCGTAGGCTTCCGGCTCCTCGGTGCCGGAGGGGCGCACGAGCGAGGGATTTTGCGCGGCGTTGGTCGGGAAAATTTCGATCACGTCGACGAGAAACGATTCGCCGCTCGGCGCAGGCGTGCCGTCGGCGTAGACGCGCAGCGTGAGGTCGCTCGGCAGCGAAGTCTGCGGCGTGAAAAGATCGGCGATGAATTCCTGATACGAAGTCGTGGCTTGCGCGTATGTGACCGCGAGGCCCGTGCCGATTTGTCCGGCGGTGGGGCTGAACGCGTTGATGCGCAGCGTGCCCGCGGAGAGATTCGCCGAGCGCTTCACACGCGCGCGGACGGAATAGTCCGTGTTGTTGACGAAAAGCGGATCGCCGTTGATATCGGTGATCGCGTTCTGCGAAATCACGCCGCGCGCAACGGTTACGCCGTCGGCGGTGATTCGATACGCGTCGCCCCAGACGACGTCATTCGGCTCGCGCGAGCCGCCCGCGCCAAATGACGGATCCCGCAGCCAGCCAAGCGGACGGCCGTTGCCTGACGCGTCCCAGCCGCCATCGAATTCGAGATTACGCCAGTTGTCCATGCTGGCGCGCTCGCCCCACCAGAAAAGCCGCTCGGCGTAGCTGACCACTCCGAGCTGCTCGGGCAATTCGATCTGGCTGAAGAGATAGTCCATGCTCTGCCCCGAAAGCAAAATCGAATCGGTGAAGTCGACGGTGAGCGAGGTCGTGGAGTTGTCGTTGATCGTCATCGTGGCGGGGACGCTGTAGAAATTCGCGCCGCCGGACGCGGTGAAGGCGAGCAGGCGCTGCACGACGTTCGACGGGCCGGTGGGGATATTCGTGACGCTGACCTTCAGTCCGCCCGCGGCGGTCCACGAGACGGGCGGCGAGGGCGCGGTCCAAAATCCCTGGCGCGTGACGAACACGACGACGCACTGATGCGCGCCCGGCGAAATGTTGCCGGTGGTCGAATCGGCGAGCGCTGGACCTTCGGCGGGGCCGATCTGGCTGACGCGGTCGTAATTCGTGTCGTCGTACTGGCGCGGGAGATCTTGGCCGATGCTGCCGTCCCCGAACGCCATGTACTCGCGGCCGAAGATCGTGGTTGAGGCGAGATAGAGATTCGGCTTCGCGCCGCCGGCGATCAACAGCGAAAGCACGCCCGGCGAAATTTCGATGTAGAGATTGCCGTCGGAATCGAGGATCAGGAGCCGCTGCGCGAGATTGGTGGTGATGTAGGTCTTGAGGCCATTGATTTGCGTCGCGCCGGCGAGCGGGGTGAATTGCGAGACGAGGCCTGGGCGAGTGCGCACTCCGCCCGGGAAGAAATCGACGTCGGCGAGATTGGGCGACATGCCGGGCGGGACGTCGGAAGGATCGAGAAGCGTGAGCCATCCGGCGAAGACGTTCAGTGGAAGCGGATAAAAGGATTCGATGGACATGGAAGTAGGGTCGAGGGACGAGTGCTTTTGTAGGGGCATAGCACCGCTATGCCCGGCGAAAATGCTTGGCGTGATTGTCGCCATTCATCGCGTGCAGTGCGGCGAAAACGCAGCGCCGGCGTCGTCACCGGTGGTTTCGGTGGCCACAACGAAAAACCGAAACGCCGGCCGGAGGCCAGCGCTACGAGAACCGAAGCCGCCGACTCGCGGTCGGCCGACGGGCGGCAATGCGCCAAGAATCGATGCCGGGCACAGCGTGCTGTGCCCCTACGAAGAGAGATTCTTCGACTGCGCGCGCCAGCCTCCGGCCGCAAGGCGGGCCGAAGGAGAGAAAGGCATCCGGCGCGCTCCGCTCAGAATGACGATGTATCGGCGTGCGGTGGTAATCGCGAGTTACTGCAGCTTTTTGAAGATTCCGTAGAAGGTGATGGTGTCGGAGGCGATACCGGAGGGATATGCGCCTGCGGCGAGTTCGGGGAACGCGCCGGCGCTGGTTCCCTGCTGAAATATTTTCACTTTACCGTTGTTCATCGCAGAGCCCGGGATGAAGACGTAATCGTAGCCGGTGAGGCCGTCCATCCAGGCGGTGCCCTGAATGGGCGCTTGGGTCGCGGTGATGATGGGATATTGCGAGAGGTCGAGCGTGTCGCCGCCGGTCGCGTAGCTGCCGGACGCGGCGATCGTGCCGCTGACGTGGATGCGCTTGCCGTCATCCCATGTGTCGACGAGCGTGAAGGTAAGTGCCATGTGTTCCTCCTGAGAAGCGGTGGGTAGAAATACGGGGGATCTAAAGTGGAAACGCAGACGGACGGAACAATGGACATAACGCCTGCGTTACATAAACTGAGAGACAATGAAGCGGACTTCCCTCGCCGTGAGCGGCGCGCTCGCGCTATGCGTGGCAGCAGCGATCTTTTGGGCACCCACGCCCAACTACCTTCCATTTTTCAACTGGGCTACCCTGGACATTTTCATTCTCGCCGCGTGGGCACTCGTAGTGTTTGCTGCAACGGGCGTCGTGCTTCTCTGGAAGGCAACAGTCGGCTGGGATCGGGAAAAACCCGTCTCTCGGAAGCCGCGCCAGATGCTTCCGGACGTCGTGTTGCGAAAGCTGCCGCCGCTGCCGCGGCACCGCCGCGTCCCGCTGATACTGGGACTGCCAAATTTCGGACTCTACTGGGGATTCATTCCGTTTCTTCTAGTGCTGTTTGTATCCTTCAGGTATCGCATGCCTATGGGTTTGATGACACGCGTACCGTCGCGCTACGTTGCGGCGAGGCTGCAAGTGCCGGAATCGGAACCGCTCGGAGTGTACGTTCGCTATGACGGCCGAAGCTACGTGTTTTACGTCAACGGGCAGCCGGTGCCGTGCGAGCAACTTCGTGCGCGGTTGCAGGATGAGCTGAATCGAAGGTCATTTTGGATCGTCTATTTCGAAGGCGATGAAGATGTCGCGTATGGGCAGGTCGTCTATGCGGTCGACACGATTCGAGGCCTCGGCGCGCAGGCGTATTTCCTCACACCGCGCATCCGCGCCGAGTTCAACCAATCGCAGAGCCTCACGAAACGCTAGGCCGAGCCGCTGCGCGCTGCTATGATGGGCGACCCGTCTGGCGGCGAGGCGGAAGTACGGCCCGCCGAATGGCGAGGCAGGCGCAACCCGAACGCCTGCAATTGAATCCAACGCTTCTAAAACTTTCCAGTAAGGGAGCACTTGTGCGGCGAGGGCTGGTGATTTGCGCGGTGGCGGTGACGACGATTGCGGCGATTGCCGCGCTCCGGCTGGGCCGCGCGCACGCGGTCCGCGCCGCGAGTGGCTCGAGCAATTTGAGCATCGGCGGCGGTCCGCTCTCGCCCGGCTGCGCACTTGGCTCGTCGTTCAGCGTGTGCGACGTCGAGGTCGGTGGGGCCGCGGTCGAAGCCGTAATTGGCGTGGTCAACAGCGCCGCGGTGACGAATGTTGCCGTCAGTTTGGGGGCGGCACCCGGGCTGGGCGCGAATTTCGCTGCGAATGACTTCCGGCTGTTGAACACGACCTGCACGGGGAATCTCACGGCGAATCAGGGCTGCGGAATCGGTTTCGATTTCACTCCTACGGCGACGGGCCTGCGAGCCGCGGCGTTCACGGTCACCGACTCACAGAGCGACAACCTCGTCATCATCGTGGAAGGAAACGGCACGAATCTCGCGCTCGATCCGCCGCTGCCGCCGACCTGCGCGCCGTCGGTCCTGTTGGGCACGCAATTCGCGTATTGCCCGCAGGCGGTGGGCAGCGCCAGCGCGCCGCAGACGTTCACGTTGACCGCGGGCAGCGGCGGGCCGGACACTGGAATCAACGTTTCGCTCGCAGCGATTTCGGGACTCTCATCGGAATTTGCGAGCGGCGATTTTACGATTTCGGGCACGACGTGCACCGGAGCGCTGAACGCGCTCGGGAATTGCACGGTAAACGTCGAATTCACGCCGACGACCGCCGGCCTGCGCGCGGCTGCGCTCACCGCGACGGATTCAAACGGCGATTCAAGCACCGTCTTCGTCGCGGGCAACACGACGAGCGGCTTGCAATTCGGCCCGATCCAGTTTGAGGCCGCCCAGCAGCCCTGCCCGATCGTCAATCCCTTCGAATATTGCAACGAGCCGTCGGGCGGAACGACCAGCGCGAGGACGCTGACGGTGAAAAACACCTCGGGAACGCAATTGACCGGCGTTACCGTGACGCCGGCGATTCCGACCAATCCACCGACGCTGCCGCCTACCGATTTCACCGTGCAGGGCACGACGTGCTCAGCGACGCTTGCCGCTAATGCCACGTGCACGATCAGCGTCATGTTCACGCCGCAGGGCACCGGCGTGCGCCAGGGCACGATCGGCGTCACCGACGCGCAGGGCGACGTCTCGGGATTCAATCTGGCCGGCTACGGAGATGACTACCAGCTGCAGCTTGCCAGCGGGCAGCAGCAGCTACTCAACGTTGCGCAGGGCGACAGCGTCACGTGGAATGCGCAAGTGGCGCCGGACAACGTGTTCGGCGCGAACGGCGAGCAGGTGACGCTGGTCTGCCCGATCGATCTGCCGGTGTTCTCGACTTGCGCGTTCAACAACTGCCCGCTCACGATCACGCCGGGCGCGAACGCGACGTTCACCATCACGATCGACACGTCGTCGAAGGCAAAGCAGGCGCCGCCGGTCACGAGTCCGTGCGGCGAATCGACAGGCAACGCCATGACGCCGCCGCAGATGACGATTCGGCTGGCGCCGCAGGCCGCGCCGGGGGGGTGGGTCTTCCCTGCTTTTGCGTTCTTGGCTGCTGCGATGGCGCTTGCTTTCGCGGCGCTCTCGCGACGGCGCGCGCGCGTGCGATTCGCCTTTGCCGCTGCCGGAATCGCGGCGATGATTTTCGCCGGATGCGGAGGAGGCAAGAAAACGACTGCCCCCGTTACGCCGATTGCGACGACCGGCATGACGATCGAGGGCAACGCACTCGACGCGAACGGAAATGCGTTGAATGCTGGGCGCCCGCTCGCGATTACCCTTCAAGTCGTCAAGGGGCCGTAACGAGCCTTCACAGAGCAGTCCGAAGAAACGTCGTAGCTTCTTGCGGCCGGGGTGCGATTGGGGCCCTTGCAGCACGCCCCGACGAGTCGGGGCGGCAAACAGCGGCGGCAAGCCCGCCTACGGCGGGCAGGCCGCCGCACTCCACATGAGTTGCCTCGCAGATCGTATTCGGCGAATGGACTAGATCCAGCCAAGAAACTTCGGCAGGTGCAGGCAGCTGACCAGCCAACACAACCATGCGACAGTCGGCAAGGATTGCCGGGCTGCGCTGAGCAGGAACTGCCGCGTCAGCGGCGGGCGGTCAATTCCAACGGACACTTCGCAGCCTAAGTGGCGTGGATTGTGTCGCGCATCGCGCGCGGCTTTGGCACGCGAACTGCCCTAACTTGCGCGAGGGAAAAGCCACGCGCGGTTTGCAACGAGCCGCGCCGGCGCGAAGTTCGCGCAAGGAGTTTCAAAATGTCGGTGACAGGTATTCTGGCCAACACGCTTTTGAATTACATCCCGCAGGGCGCGCAAAAAAAGGTCTCCGAGTTCCAGCAGGACCTTCAGAAGCTCGGCTCCGATTTGAACTCGGGCAATCTTTCAGGCGCGCAATCGGACCTTGCGATGCTCCAGCAGCTCACGCCGCGGCTTTCCGCGTTGTCACAGAGCGGCAGCAACATCGCGACGGCGTTCAACAAGCTCGCGAGCGACCTGCAGACCGGCAATCTCGCCGCAGCCCAGCAGGATTACGCGACGCTGCAGCAGGATATGAAGAGCGCGCACGGGTCGCACCATCACCACATGCATGCCGGCAGCGCGAACGCCAGCACGACCATCAGCCAGATTTTTTCGCAGCTGGGTCAGGCGCTGCAGACGGGAAATCTTTCCGCGGCGCAGCAGGCGTACACGACGCTGCAGCAGGATTTCGCGCAGTTCGCGGCAAGCGGCGCTGCGGGCACGGCTGCCTCAGCCATCTCGAGCGGACTCTCCGTTACGGCGTAGCCCACACAAGATCGGTGGAAGCGCGGGCCTTCAGGCCCGCGAATTCGACGCGCAACAATTATGGGGCTTTAGCCCCGGAAGATTTGGCGAAGCGATCCTGTTTTTTTCCACGCGATCAAGTTCGAACCTCGAACACTTCCTGCGGGTACTGCTGCGGAATGGAAGCGCGCTCCGCGCGCTCATTATTTTCGCAGGGCTGAAGCCCTGCGCTTCCACCCTGCCTCCCCGACGGGTCGGGCGGCAGACAGCGGCGGCAAGCCTGCCTGACGGCAGTTCGGCCGCCGCACTCCACATCAGCTGAGCCGCATCGCGCCATTGATCCATGGGCAGCGCGGAGACAAGGATGATTGCCGGGCACGATATATCGTGCCCTTACGAAGACATCTCGACGCCGTCATTTTCCTTGTAGGGGCACAGCATGCTGTGCCCGGCATCCATGCTTGGCGACATGGTGCCCATCTTCCGATCTCACAACGGCCCCGGCTTTTCGTGCCCGATGCGAGTCGCGCACTCGCCGACAAAATGCCGCGCTAAAGGCCGCGGCGCTACATTTACACCTTCACCGCGCCTCGTGGTCGTCATCGCGATCAGATCGTCACAGATACACGATGCGGCGGTGGTAGCTGTAGGGCATGCGTCGGCGGCCCTTGGTTTGTTCCGGGCGGACGTAGCGCTCGATCAAATTCTCGATTGCCATCTGCGCGGTGCCGAGCAAGTCCTGCGCAAGCGCACGCGCGCGGCGTGAACGCGCCGCGAGCGCGGCGGTCGCAAACGCTAGCGGGTCGGTCGCGCTGCGAATCATCACGGGATCGGTGCCCGCCGTGAGCTGCGGCAGAAGTTTTTCGTAGCGAACGCGCACGGTGATCGATTGCGTCGCGCCGATCAGATTGATTTTGTCCTCGCGCCATTCCCAAAGACGCAGATAGGTGCTCGGCTGCAGATTGAGCATCGAGCCGCCGCTCATGAATTTCTCCATCGGAATGAAGACGTCCGTCGTATTGGCTGTGGCGCGCTCCCAGAGCATGTGCGGGCAGAGACAGTCGGTCGGCAGCTGCGGGCTGGAGGTATCGCTCAGCTCGGTCGGCGTGACGCCGGTCGAGGGGTTGACGTCGAGCTCGATGTCCTGCTGCTCGGCGAGGACGCTGACGCCGTTTTCGGCGAGCTCGCGCTGCAGTCCGCGATAGGCGGAGTTGACGAACGGCATCAGCAGCGTGTCGGTGAAGACGGCTGCGGATGCGTCGTTGAGCAGCGCGCGGGCGAGCGTGAGCGCGTCTTCCGCCTGCGAGTATGCGGTTGTGGGGACGACGGGCATTGTTCACCTCCGAGAGAAAAGCAGTGACGAGTGGCTAGTGACTTGTGATCCTTGGGAGCAGATAATGCAGGCCAGTTCGGAGCGGGGGGCGCGGGCCTATGGCGTCCAATGTGAGGGAAGAGGACAAGTCCTTCGGTCGATTTATTCGCTGGTTCGCTATTGCCGGAGCTTGCGTGCCGAGCTTTTGGATTGCGGTCGCCTATCTCGGCAGCTCGGATCTCATATACGTGCATGTGAGCGACGCCCTGGCTTCCTTCATTTGGCGGCTCGAATGGTGCATGTTTCCAACCGTGATTTGTTTCTCGACGTTGAGCATGTCCGCGAGCAAATCGTCGTCCTCGTGATCGCGTCGGCGCTCAACAGTGCGTATTTCGTTGTCTTGGGCTTCATTGCCTGGTGGATTCGAGAGGTGGTGCGAATGTTCCGGGCACTTCTCGTTCACAACAGGCCGCAGCTCTAGTTACGCCGGCTGCCGCTTCAACTCTGAGAGTCTGCGACGCATGGAGCAAAAATGAATGGAGAAGAGATCGAGACCCGCTTGGTCCGCGTCGAGCAGCGCATGAAGGCTAGCAACCGTATCATTCTTCTGTTCGCGTTGTTCTTTTTCGCCGTATCCATTTTCGAAGGGTGGGCGATTCACCGTTTGGTCAGTCAGCAGACTCTGAGCCTCCGACGCCTGAATATCGTCGACGAGCACGGGGTTGCGCGTGTGATCCTGGCTTCGCCGGCTCCAGAGCCGATGGTTCTCGGGAAGCAGTATCACCGTGGCGGAGCTGTATCAGGCGTAATCATTGCAGACGCCACAGGTACGGAACGCGGTGGTTACGTGACGAGCGACGGCGATTACCCGAACGCATTCCTGACCCTAGATAGTCAAGGAGCTCAGACCGTCCTGCTGCTGGCCGAGCCTACCGGAGACACGCTTTTTCGCATCTGGAAGGGCGACAATGGCTCTCTCACGATGGGCGTGGGCGACAATCCGTTTCTCAACGAACGCCAGAACGGAAACTTGGTCTTCGCTTCGCCACCGAATAACCCGCAAAGCCACGATCCGAGGCCGATGCTTCGATGAACCGGCGTGTCTAACGACATGAGTTAGGAGAAACAACGATGTCATCCGACAGTGAACCTTTCGGCATTTTTCAAATAGGCGCGCGGCTGATCGCAATCCTAGCCGCGATGTCTTTCACGCTTGCTGCGGCGGCGCAGGGGCCGCCGAACCTGATGCTGCCGGAAAATCAGGTGACGCAGGTGTCGGAGCACGTCTGGGCGATCATGGGATTTCCGAACATCGGCATCGTCGTCGGAGATCGCGCGACGCTCGAGGTCGACACGGGACTCGGCCCGCGCAACGGAGCGATCGCCGCGCGCGAGGCGCAAAAGCTCTCGAAGGGTCCGCTGCTCTACCTCACGACCACGCACTATCACCCCGAGCACGCCGCGGGCGAAAGCGGCTTCCCTGCTGCCACGATCATTACGAGGCCGATCGCGCAGCAGCAGGAGCTGGAAGCGAAGGGGATGCAGTTCGTCGAAATGTTCAGCAGCCGGTCGCCGCAGATGAAGGAGCTGCTGGCGGGAGTGAAATTCCGCGCGCCGGATATCGTGTTCGACAAAGAGATGACGATCGATCTCGGCGGCGTCACTGCGCGGCTTTTCTGGTTGGGCCAGGCGCACACGAAGGGCGACGAGTTGGTCGACGTGCAGCCGGACGCCACGCTGATTTCGGGCGACGTGGTGCAGAACAAAGTCGCGCCGAATCTGCCGGACGACAACGCGAGCATGACCGGCTGGGTCGTCATTCTCGGCGAGCTGCGCCGAACGTGGTGGAAGCACATCCTACCGGACCACAGCGCGGCGGGCGATGGGTCGCTCGTGCAGACGAATTACGACTTTTTCGCACGGCTCGAATCGCGCGCGCTCGAATTGAAGCGTCAGGGCAAGTCGGCAGACGATGCCGGCCAGACGCTGCTCGCCGAATTCAAAGCGCAGTTCCCCGACTGGTCGAGCCTCAACGCGATTCCCAACATTGTGAAGCACGTGTACGCGGAAAATCCGTGAGCTTTTGCGAACCAAGCTGGGCCAAGATTTTCCTCGCCGTCTTCGGAATGTTGCCGATCATCGCGGCGGCCCAACCACGAACCATCGAACAAAGGACGCGACAATACATCTCGCCCGATGGCAGCGTGCTTGTGGAGATTTCGTCCGTCGGCAAGGAGCCGGGTCTTGCCGATTACGAAAGTCGAATCAAGTTCCAAGCGGGCGACGGCACGATTTCCTGCACGCTCGACTACTCCTCAGAGGATAGCGAGCACGGCTGCGGTGTAGTGAAAGCCGAGTGGACGCCTGACTCTCAATACTTCGTGTATAGCCTGGCCAGTTCAGGCGGACACCAGGCATGGCACGCGCCTACTCAATTCCTTAGCCGGGGCGATGGGAAGGTCCGGTCGCTAGACGACTACTTCGAGATAGGAATCACCAGTCCTGATTTCAGAATCATTGCCCCGAACACAATCAGAATTGAAGTTCAGAGCGAAGCAGAAACTCCCGTCAGCGCTTCGGTTAAGCTGTCGGCTCTCCCTCGACTCCGTTCTTGGAGAAGGTCGAGACGTTTGCACTTAAGTGCACCGGCAGCCGCATCTTTCGGCTGGACAACCCGTAGACGCTTCACGAGACCTCTTGCCCGCAATCTTTTCCTTCGCCGCAATCAATTCAATGGGTAACATCGGTGCCTTATGAAAAGGACGCTTTGTGAGCTAGGTTTTTGCACGGTGATGGCATACGCCTGTGCGATTGGCGCGCGCGGCGCGGCGCTGGCGCTGACGAGCGCTTGGCAGCCGTCGGCCGGGCACACGCAAATTGCGATCTGGCCGGGAGCGGCGCCGGATGCGCAGGCGGTCGCGGGACCGGAGACCGTCTGGACGGATCCAAAGGAATTGATCGGCGGCAAGCCGGTCACGGGCGTGAAAAATGTGACGCGGCCGACGATGACGGTCTATTCACCGAGTGGAAAAAATACTGGCGCTGCGGTCGTCGTGTTTCCGGGCGGAGGCTATCAGATTCTCGCGATCGATCTCGAGGGCACGGAGGTTTGCGACTGGCTGACGGCGCGCGGCATCACGTGCGTGCTGCTGAAATATCGCGTGCCGGATAACAATGGGTATCCGAAGCCCGCGCCGTACCCGAAATCGGGGCCGTATCCGGAATCGCCGATGGCGCTCGAAGACGCGCAGCGGACCATGGGGCTCGTGCGCCTTCACGCCGCGGAGTGGCACATCGATCCGCACAAGATCGGAGTGCTCGGATTTTCGGCGGGCGGGCATCTGGTCGCGGCGATCAGCACGCATTTCGAGAAGCGCTTGTATGCGGCCGTCGACGCGGCCGACAAAGCAAGCTGCCGCCCGGATTTTGCCGTGGCGCTCTATCCCGGGCATCTGTCGCTTGCAGCGGCAGAATGGGACGCGAGCCTGGGCACGAAGAAATTTGCGCTGAATGTTCCCGCGAACGCTGACAAAGATCTGGGGCTGAATCCCGAGGTACCCGTCACGCGCGAGACGCCGCCGACATTTGTGCTGCAGGCCGAAGACGACCACGTCGACAACGTGAACGATTCGCTCGCTTACTACATCGCGCTGAAGAACGCAGGAGTTCCCGTCGAGATTCATTTGTACGCACACGGCGGGCATGCTTTTGGATTGCGGCGCACGAAGCAGCCGATCACGGAATGGCCTGCGCTCGTGGAAACTTGGCTCGCGACGATCGGAATGATCTCCCGGTAGGCGCTCGGCGGCGAAGCCGGACGTTTGCGCCGATGGCTGGACGCCGGGATTTGAACGCTTTCAGAACTCCATCCCCGCAGGTATCGTAGGTGAGCTCGCACAAAGTCTCGGGAGGAGGGTGGAATGAGTTTTCAAAGGCGCCAATTGCTTGGAATCTTGTCCTATGCTTTCGGGTCCAGCATCATTCTGCCCCGGATCGAATTGGCCATGGCGGCACAGAATCCCGCACAGCCGGCGAGTCCTGCTCCATCTGCGAAGGCAGCTGCTAAACATGAATCGGGAGGAACGGAAATGGAAAAAGTAGCCGGAATTGGAGGGTTGTTCTTCCGAGCTCACGATCCGAAGGCGTTGGGGCAATGGTACCAGGAGCACTTGGGGATCTCGCTCACGCCAACGAGCGAAGGCGAAACCGTCTGGCAGCAAGAGGCCGGACCGACCGCATTCACTCCCTTTCCCGAAACGAGCAAGTATTTCGGCGATCCTAATAAGGTCTGGATGGTGAACTTCCGAGTGCATGACATCGACAAAATGGTAGCCCAGCTGCGAGCGGCAGGAATTGAGGTTCAGGACCCGGAATCTTATCCCAACGTCGGGCGCTTCGCTCGTCTGAAGGACCCTGAGGGAAATCCCATCGAATTGTGGCAACCTTCATAGGTGCCGTTCGGCGCGCACGCTTGTGCGGATGCACCACGCAGAAAACTCGGCTACTTGCCGCGGGTGAAACAGCGCAAAGGAAAGGCTGAAAGCCTGTCGCTATTGGCAGGGCTGAAGCCCTGCCCTTCCACCCTGAAACGCGCCTCGCGCTCACATCAGTTCACGAACGTGGCCTTCACCCGCTTCGATTTGAGCATGTAAAGACCCCATATCATCGCGGCCAGGGCGGAGCGCGCGACGGCGAACTCGGCGTTCTGCAAAGTGTCGTGCAAAGCGTCCTGAACACGTTGTGAGGCGTGAGCCACGCCGAGCCACATCAATCCATAATCCAGCGCCCCATAGATCGGGAACGAAATGAGGAGTGAAACATAGAACCGCGGAAACCCGCGGCTTTCGTGGAAGAACAAGATTGCGGCGTATAGAATTGCGACGAGCAGCGCCAAGTTACAGAGCAATTCAAATCTCAAGAACGCTGCATAGCCCAGGATATGAAATGTAGAAAGCGGATCGTTCAAACGCTGTGCCGTTCCTTTCGCGAAAATGCGGGCATCCACAAAGATCAAATACAGTCGGTACATCAGATTGACGATCAAACCGAATCCGACAACGATCAGCCATCCACGCAAACCTTTCAGGTCGCTGGTCGGCGCGCTTGTCGCAACAGCTGAGGCGACTGGAACGGACGACGAACTTGCGACCAGCGCGCAGCCGCAGCGGTCGCAGAAATGTGCGGTAGGGGGATAGGTTGCGGAACACTGAGTGCAATACATCGCGCAGCCTGGTGAGTCGCCTCGATTGCTTTCTTCGACGAAACGCGAATGCTAGCACGGATGATGTTACCGCTCATGCAAAATACCGATTCGTTTATTCGGTCGCGGCGGGGATTTCTTTTTGCAGGAACGGGACTTTCGCGGCGGCCCAGTCGACCATGGAGTCGCCGGAGAGGCCGACATCGCGGCAGCGGCGTGTCCCGGCTCGATCGTAAGGTCGAACGGGATGCCGAGCGTGCGGATGACGTGCGTCGCGGCGTCGGGGTGCGCGAGCCAGTAGGAGAATCCTGCGGCGTTGACGAAGAGGCGGATCGCGAGATTGAGCGCGTTGGTGCGCAGCCATTGCGCGCGCGATTCCGTCCCCGAAATTTTCGAGCTGACGGAAAGCCCGGCGCGTTTCATCACGTGCAGCGTGTGGCCGGCGAGAAAAAGCGTCCAGAGATGTGCGGTTTCGGGGATGTGCATGGTAAAGCATCGGAAAAAACGGCGGTGAGCTGCGACGAGGAGGAGTCCGATTTGCGTTGGAATAGCCGGAAGACCGCAGCAATGCGCCGACACCGAATTTGCGCCGTCGTAGGTACGAAAATCGGCGGAGAGCTGGTGATCTAAACGGACCGCTTGGGAGCGTTCGAATTAGAACTCGGTGAAAGGCTCTTCCGCCGCGAAGATGCCATTCGGATCTTGGCGCGGATTCTGGCGAGCCTATACTGTCTCAGCAGCTCCTTTTGCTCGATCTCGCGCGTTCTTCGCATCGTCATTTTCTCTTTTCCGGTAGGGGGATAGCCTGCACTTTTGGCTTAAATGCCTTTGTCCACTTATCCCAATTGTCCCACTCTTCTTTATACAGTTCGCCTAAGCTGTCAAGCGTTGTTTTCTCCAAGTAAATGATATCATCGTGCCCCACGATCGCAAAATCCGCGCTCTCGCCCACGCCCGGGGCGCTTTCGGCGTTCTTCTTCGCTTGGTACACAGCCCAGACGGCTTCCTGCAGAGTGCACTTATGTGAGTGCTCGCTGTCAATGAGGATGAAAGCCGCATGTGACTCGCCCGACCCTATTGAGTGGTAGCCGAGGGAATCAAAGCACTCTGCTGTGCCAGGGTTGTAGACGGCGTAGATGTGCGCCCCGCCATCGTCTACGCCCGCCACGAGGACTTCCAGGCCGTAGTCGTACGTTGCCAGGTGCTCGTCGATCTGGATAGCGACCTCAGGCAGGAGATCTCTGGCACGGCCCAGATAGTCATCCAGGGTCAGCCCTCGAGGCCTAATGTAAAGCTCCTCGATTCTTCGGCGCCTTGCGATCTGATAACCTTCCTTTACTTGATCGACTATCATCGCAACATCGACATCTCGTCGCGACGAAAGCGTTCTGATGACATGTTTCTGAATGTCGATGTCCCTAAGCGCCGGCCCCGCGGTCATCATGAGACAAGAATCCGAAAGTTTTACGATCTTCGAGCGCGGAGGCTCGAACTCGAGCGCAAGCATGCTTGACGAGAGCATTCGGTCAGAGGCAACGACCACCTTTCGGGCGTCATCGCAGATCGCAGCGAGACAGACAGTCACGGCTCCCCTCCGGAACCTGGAATGTCCGGCATTATATTACGGTTCCAGTAATCACGCGACTCGCCAATTAATGCAAGATGATGGCGGGGGTGCCGTAGCTCGAGTACGTCACGCCGGCGGAGGGGATGGAGATCGGGAACGTAATCGCGCCGGACGAGCTGGTCGAGCTTGAGATGGCGCTCGAAAGCGCGAGCGGAGCGGTGCCGCTGTAGGCGATCTTCGCGGTGGTCGCGTTGCCGGTGAAGGCGAAGATGTATGCGCCGTTTGCGAGCGTGACGCTTCCCTGCGTGCACGATTGATCGCTTGCGCCGCTCGCCGTCAGATTGATCGCGGTGATCGAACACTTCACGTTGCCGGAAAGATCGGTGATCGCCCAACTGTAGAAATCGCTGCTGCTTGAATCGGTGGTGGAGACGTCGACCGTGAGGTGCGAGAACTGGACGTTTGGCAGATAGACGACCGAGACGTCGATTTGATTCGTCGCGCCGGGCGGCTGGCCGCTGGACGCGGTGCCCATCGAAAATTTCGTGAAGAGCGAGGGGCACGGCGAGCCGGAGTCCTGAATGTTCGTCGTGGTGCCGCTGGTGAACGCGGCGCAATTGTTGGCGGTGGGGGTGCCGCTGGTAAGCGCGGCGGGCAGCGCGCTGGCGCCGACGGTGAGGTTGCCGTCGACCGTGAGATTGCCGTAGATAGTGGGATTCACGCTATCGGAAACGCCGGCTGTGGCGGGAACGACGGGCGTGATGGGGCCTTCACTCAGCACTGCGTCATCGACGAAAATCTGATTCGGATTCGCCGCGCTGTTTTCGAGGATGAAGACGCGCATCGACTGCGCGACGGTCGAGGCCGACGAATACGCATTCGGGACGCGGAACGTGACCGCGAAATTTCGCGTGGGCGTCCAGCTATTGGCCGCTGCGACGTTCCAGTCCGCGCCGGTGACGTTGCAGTTGCAAGTGATGCCGTTGTTGTAGGTGAGCGAGGCGTTGGTGCTCTGCCAATTGGGATTCGTGCCGGTGCCGATGAGCGCAGATTGCCCGGCGTAGTTCGCGGGCGATAGCACGCGCGCGTTGGTAGCGACGCTGGTGATGCGGTTCGCCTCCGTGCAATTTGGGTCGGAGTAGAAGCGGAAGCCCGGGCGGAATTTCACGCTGGTCGAGCTCGACGCAATGCGAAACGCGAGCGTGTAGTTCATCGTGGCGTCGATCTGGATGCAGGCGGAGTTGATGCCCAGGCCGGCGGTGGCGTTGTCGCCGATCTTGACGTTGTAGCTGCCTTGCGTGGTCGCGTCAGCAGGAGCCGAGCCGCTCGCCTGTTGCGAGTAGATTCCGCTGCCCGCCTGATTGATGCTCGTACCGCTGACGCCGCCCCAATAATAGAGCGTGGTCGAATTGGACCAGCCCTCGAATGCCGCGTTTCCGAGAAGATTTCGCCCCGCAACATCATTGAAGCCGTAGTGCATCGACGGCAGCCAGTTCGGGCCGTTGTTGTCGATGGCGATCTGCGATGTGGAAGGTTCGTTGGGCTTCACGACCGCGTTCGCGGAGACGGATATATAAGGATCGAGCAGGTGGATGCCGACGGCGCTGCCGTCGACGGGAAACTGGAAGCAGTTGTAGACATTTTCGCAGCGGTTGTTGGGGCCGATCGTCACGCTGTCCGCGTTGATGATGTTGTAGCCGATCTGGCCAAACGAAGTGGACGAGCCTTCGCAATCGTTGCCGTAGAACTCGTCGTTGTTGGGATAGTTGCCGCTGGAATCCTTCGCCAGCTCGAAGCAGACCGTGCCGGTGTTCGCGGCGGGCAGAATGCAGTTGTTCTGCTCCATCTCGACGACGTTGAAGACGCCGGCGAGATGCAGGCAGCGATCGTTCTGATACTGCGGATCGATTTCGTTGTGCTTGATCAGCGTGTTTGTGGAATCGAAGCCGCCGGTGGAGGTGTCGCCGAAAATTCCGTAGGATCCGCCGCCGGTGCCCATCACGAAGCGGTTGGTCTCGATATCGGCGTGGCCGACGCTGGTGAGATTGAGCACGACGGAGCTCGCGCCGGTGGCCTGCAAATTCATCCCGCTGATGTGTACCCAATCGACGTTGTTCGACGCGGCGTTGGGATTTTTCACCGTGGTGCATCCGGCGGGCTGACAGGCGATGAAGCCGCTCGAATCGGAGCGCAGCAAAGTGCCGCTGCCGCTTTCCTGATAGCCGATGAGCGAGCTGCCGTCGCCCATCAGCTCGACGGCGTCATTGTGAGTCGTATCGTTGATGGTGAGCTGCGCGGTGCCCCAAAAGAGCGTGGTGCCCGCGGGAATCTGGATGCGCGAAGAGCCGGTGAGCGCGCCCGTCAAGCCGCGCGCGTCGCAGACGCCGCCCGAGGAGCTCGCGGCAGTGAGGCAGGCGTTGATTTTCGCGGCGGCGTCGGAGCCGGAAAAGCGCTCGGCTTTCTGCACGCCGTTGAGCGAATTCACGGCGGCGCTGCCGTTCACGTCGAGGTTGAACTGCGGATTCGTCGTGTTGATGCCAAGCGAAGTCGGCGTGAAGCGATGCACGGCCTGCATCTGATTCACGGGCGGATTGGGATTGGGGCCCTGCGTGAAGTTGGAGCCGAGATCGGTGTCGCTTGAGGCGGATGCGCCGCCCACGTAATGCGCCGCGCCGCCGGCCTGGAAGTACGGCGCGGTCATGCGCAACACGCAGTAGCCGACTATGGCAGTGAGCGGGGAAGAAACGGGCGTCCAGGTGACCGACGCGGCGTTGTTCGAGCCGCTGATCGTCACCGCGCTCGAAAGTAGCGACGGCGCCGAAGGATTGGCGATGTTGGCGCAGCTTCCGGCGGTGGCCGTCGTCGCCATCACCGCGTAGTAGTAAGTGCCGGCGGCGAGAGTGCCGCCCGTGGTCGGCGAAGCGGAGACGTTGGTGGGAGGCAAGGCGCTGGCGAAGCCGATGTCGAGCGTCTGCTCGGTCGATTGCTTGACCTGCGCGGTGAAGCCGTAGCGCAGGCCATCGCCGAAGAGCACGCCCTGCACCGGATCGTTCGCGAGGCCGGAAAAGCGGCTGCCCGCGGCGGTGAAGCGCGTCGAGGGGCCGTCTTGATCGTAGTAGAGATCGGAGCGAAGACGATCGGCGTCGGACGTGTTGGCGACGAAGTCGAGGCCGCTGTTATTCTGCACAACCGCGCCCGCCACGGGATTCCCCGAGCCGTCGACAACCATATTGTTGCAGTAGGAAAAGCAGCCGTTCACCGATGCGTTTTGCAGCGTGCCGGCGGTCATGCGGATGGCCGGATTGGTTGGAGGCGCGCCGCCCACGCCGGCGATCGAGCGGTTGATCGTGACGCCGGAAAGCGTGGCGTTTGAAGCATTGAAATTGATGAGCGCGGCGGAGGAATAGGTGGAATCGGAGTCCTGCACCATATCGAGCGTGACGCCGGTGACGCCGCCGGAAAGCGCGACGTTGCCGGGATTGCCGGTGTCGTTGGTGATCAGCAGAAAATCCTGATTCGAGGCTTCGCGCGTGATGTTGCGGAAGACCCACTGGCCCGGAGGACCGCCGTTGTCGTTGACGCGCTGGCTGTAGTGGAACGCGCCTCCCGCAACGACGAGATCCGAAAAATAGAGAAGGATGTTGGTGAGGCTCGCGCCGCTGCCGGGATTTTCGGTGTCGATGATGGCGACGGGAAGGTTGCCGTTGGTCGAGGAGCCGGTGAGGGTCTGCATCCAACCGCCCTGATACCAGAACCAGATAGTGTTCGTAAGCTTGAGAGGCGTGTTGTCGGTCATGCCGGTGGTCTGCACGATGAGATCGACGTTCTTCAGGTGATTGCCCGGAGACGAGTTGAACCAGATCGCCTGGTTGTAAGCGTTGATCGCTAGATTTTCGAATGTCGCGTTGCCGCTCGGGTACGTGAATTCGAAAACCGGCGCGGCGCTGGGATTCGATCCCACGATCACCTGAATCCCCGCCTTCGGCGCGGCGGAAAACTGTCCGCCCGAGCCGCCTCCGCCCTGCAGATGAAGGTAGATGCACGACGGAAGATCGGGCGTGGTCGAAGAGCCTTGCGTCTGATCGACGCGATAGACGCCCGGAGGGAAGTAAACGGTAGGCGGCTCGGTGAGTCCGGTGTGCGCGCAGGCGGCGTTGATCGCGTTGGTGATGGCGGTCGTGTCGTCGGTGACGCCGTCGCCTTTCGCGCCATAGGCGGTGACGTCGATGCGCGGGCGCGGGCCCTGCACGCTTTCGTTGCCTGTGACCGCGAGCGACGAAGGCGAAAGCGTGCCGGGATTGAAATTCGTGGTCGTAAGCGTGCCGTTGACGGTCGCGTTTCCGGCGACGGTGAGATTTCCGCCGAGGTTCAGTCCGAACGCCGAAATGTTATTGCCCGAACCGCTCGAGGAAAGATCGGCGGGAAGAATCACGTCGGGATAGGTGAGCGTGCCGCTGATGCCAGGGCCGGTGATCTGGACCATGTAGCGTCCGGCGGGCGCATAGAAGTGATAGTTGCCGATGCCATCGCCCTGGAAGGGATTCGAGGCGGTAGTGGCGAGCGTCGCGTCGGTGTAGATCGTGGCGAGCGGCGAGCAGGGAGAGCCGGTGGCGCCGGATTGGCAGACGCGAATCGTCGCACCGGCGACGGGATGGCCCGCGGGGCCGAAGACGATGTCGTCTTTGCGAGAACCTTGCGCGTGTATCGACGGAGCGGCGGCTCCGAGCAGCGCAAGCGTTCCGAGCAATGTGATGATGGCGGCGATTTTGTTCATCGTCTTCCCTTCCCTCGAAAATTCAAAACCGATCTCCCAGGCTCGACTAGCCGTCGACCTGGGAGCTCTTTCTGCCTGAGACGCGCTTTCGCGTGGATTGTATGCCCGTGTGCGGCCGAGACGGATGTGCGGAAACTACGGAGGAGCCGGCATCCTGAGCGGAGTCCGGCGGGCTTCGACTCCGCGGCCGCACGCCCCGACAGGTCGGGGCGGCAAATCACGTGCGGCCACTCCGCTCAGAATGACGAGCGAATGGAAGCTAGAGCAAATGGGCAGCATCACGCCAAGAACTTTTGCCGGGCACGTGGGCGAGAGGGTCTTCGTCTTGTGTGGAAGCGCGGGGCTTCAGCCCCGCGAATAACGGCATGCGCGAAGCGCGGCTCCTTTGCGCTGCCTCACCCGCAGCATGTGGTCGAGTGTTTCTAAGGTCGCGTTATCCATGACGGCGGCGGATCGAGCTCGGCTCCCGGACGCGCGGAGGAGAATGCATAGAGTTCAGCCCGTTCGACCACGAATCTCTTCACGGGATTCTCTCGGATGTATTCGCGATGCCGCTCGTAGTCGTCCGCATCCTTGACGCGATGGTTCGTGAAACTCTCTTGCCAGATTTCTCCCCGGAATTCGAGCTCTTTCTTTGCCCGGAATGAGAAGCCGCCCTTAACGAATTGAATTGCTTTCTCGAGCGGAACTTCTACGACCGGAGTGACGAGCAAATGAAAGTGGTCTGGCATGATCACGAACTCATGCAGGAGAAAGCGACCCTGCCTCCGATTTTGACGGAGCACGTCGAGCAAGAGTGCCGCCATTCGGGTAGTCTGAAAAAGCGAGCGGCGGCCAAGGGTGACCGACGTCACGAAAAAAGTTCGCTCTTCTTGCGGAGACAACGGCATGCGCCACCAGGGCTAAAGCCCTGATCATATTAGCGCCACGATTCGCGGGGCTGAAGCCCCGCGCTTCCACACAAGAGGAAACTGTCGGCACAGGATGCCGGCGTTACAAAACCCGCAGCTATTTCGGCTTGGAGGCGGGCTGCGTCAATCCATGCTGCGCGGCTTTTTCGGCGTCGAGAATCGCGTGGCAATGCTTGCACACCGCGACGCCCGTCTTCACCTTTTCGCCGCACGCGGGACACTCGCTCATGCGCATGGGGACGTAGGCCCACTCGCGCTCGACTCCGAGCGCCAGCGCCGCGCGGCGATGAATGTCGGAAATTTCGCGGAAGGAATGGCCGCGCGCCCAGAGCACGTCGCCCTCGGAGACGAGGCGATGGTAGAACGCGTCGCGGCGCGCGGTGGCCGCGGCGAGCTCTTCGCTCGTCGGACGCGCTCCCGCGCAGATGAAGACGCCGTGATCGTGGAGGTCCTGCAAGATGTCGTCGGCGATTTCGCGCGCGGTGATCGGGAACGGCAGGCGGCGGCCGTCGCCGAGATCGATCACGTCGTTGCGCGTGCGAAGTAGAAGCAGCGCGTAAGTTGTGCCCCCAGGTCCCCGGTTAGGGGAGCCTGGGGGATCAGTCTCGGAGTTGGCGTACGCGGGAATGTGATAGACGCCGTGCGTGCGCGAAATGTACCAGTCCTGATCGGAGATGGACGCGATCGTGACGGTCGCGGACGTGTCGCCTTTGGGTTGCGTGTCGACGATGGTGCTGCTGCGCGAGCTGCCGAAATGCGAGAGCGGGCGGGGCATGTCGTAGCCAGTAAAAGACGATTCGGTTTGCAAGGTAAGTTTCCTTTCAAGAAAACAGTGATCGGTTTGACCGTGATGTTCTGCGTGTGCTAATAGAGGCGCGAGGGCGAGCGTCCCGGGGGGAATGCGCGATGAAAAAACTGCTGAAGTGGGTGGCGTCTGCGCTGTACGGGCTGGTGATGATCGAAGTGGTGATCATGATCAGCCCGTTTGCGTTTTACTGGTATTCGCTCTACGCGCCCACGCTGCAAGGACTGCACCGCTGGCGCGCGACGGCGTGGCTTGAATCTTTCTTCCTGCCGCATTCGGTGATTACGACGAGCCGCTTCCTCGAATTCATGCGCTGGAAGATTGGCTCGTGGGCGTTCGGGCTCGGCCTGCTGGCCGCGGCGATCTGCGCTGTGCAGGTTTACGGCACGAAGCTCTTCAAGCACAGGGCCGCGACGGGCTGGATGTACAAATACATTCGCCATCCGTTTTATCTGAGCCTCGCGATTGCGGGCTTCGGCCTGCTGACGATCTGGCCGCGGACGATCATTCTCGTCCTCTACCTCGGCATGCTTTTTCTTTATTACTTTCTCGCGCGATTCGAAGAAAAGCAGGTGGAGGCAAAGCATCCCGAGTACGCCGAGTATCGCGCGCGCACTGGAATGTTTTTGCCCGGAAATCCCGGCGGCAAGCTGTATCGACTGTTTTTCGGCTGGATACCGAATCGCGGCGTGGGGATGGCTGTGGCGAGCGCGGTGATTGTCGTGATCGTGATCGGAGGCGCGGTGCTGACGCGGAAGTATACGATCGCGCACGCAGCTACGGAGCTGATGCCGTCGGGCAACATGATGGCCATCGCGATTTGGCCGACGCCGCCGGAGAAAATGCAGCAGGTCGTATCGACCGCGCTGCAGGACGATCGCGTGCGCGCGGCGCTGGCGGCCGAGCCGGGCGCGGCGTTCACCGCGCACCTGCTGCCGAAGGATTACGGCATGGTGAACATGTTCGCGGACGTCGGCACGGATCACAAGATGTTCAGCAAGGTGACCGCGCGCCGGCTCGAGTCGTGGGCCGGATTCGCGGTGCCGTCGGTCGATCCGCAGCACGTGCACCGGATCATGGGCACGCCGCAAGACAATTACAAAGTGATTTTCTCGCGCGTCGACGAGCCGGGAAAGTCCGAGCTGCCGATTGGGAAGGTAACGGATATGTCGGCGAAAATGACTCCGGTGGTGATCGCCAATGTCGGCGGCGAAAATCCGACGGTCGAGAGCGTGCAGATTCCGCCGCGCCGCAGCTTCTGGGGCGACATCACCATGCCCATGTTTTGATCTGAGAAGGCGCGTGATCAGGGACCGGGTTCAAATGCGCTCTTCAAATTGCGAGCGGCAAGAGTGTGGCGTAAGCTTTTGGTCATGCGCCGCTCCCCTGTTGGCCGTACGATTCGATTGCTCGTGATTTGTTGCCTTGGGCTTGCTCCGTACTCAAACATTCCGGCGCAGCAAAAACCCCTCTCCAAACGGCTCGCGAAAAACTTTAGGAACTGGCTAACCTGCGATGTCGATGTGTTAGTTTCGATCCGCGATGTGCAGCCGGATTTCTCGGTGAAAGTTGCATTTCGCGGAACGCCGATGTCCCGCGTTAAGCTAGCTTTGCGAGCGGATGACGGCTCCGAGACTTCAAGTCCGAAGGCGGCAACCGTGCGTTTGACCGACGGGAGCGGAATCGCAAGATTTTCGGCGATACCGCCCGGTCACTACACCCTGGAGGTCGACGAGCCGCTGTCCCCTAATTTCGTGGATGTGCGCGTAATCGCGGACGCGGGGAAAACCGATGAGGTCTCTTTCGAGTGGCCCGACGCGGTCAGTGATGTCCGTAGCGTGAGCGGCACACTCTTCTCGAACGTTGAAGGTACGCCGTCTAAAGAGGCGCGTATTGAGTTGCGCGATATTCGCTCGCTGCGTGTACTGGAGAAAACGCGGACAGATTCCCGCGGTTTCTACCGGATTGATTCCGCTGCGGGCGGACCTTATGTTCTTCGGATTACTCCCCGCGGATCTCGCGTTTACCGGCAGCTCGGAGTGGAGGTGAAGGAGTCGGCTGCCGAGGGGTTACCCGCATTCGTCCTCAAAAACACAGGGTGTGGTCTCGAGCTGTCTACCGTGCAGACTGCTCAAATCGCATTGCCCTCACATCCATAGTCTTCTGCAAGGATCTCGTCGCAGGCGAGATCGAAGGCGCGGGCGCGGCGGGATTCGCGCGCGGCGAGAGCGAGTCTGCGTTCTGCGCGCGGACGTCCGCGCGACCATTCGACCGCGCGCACGATCCAGTCGCACGCCGCGGGCGAGAGCGGAATGAACTCCCCCGCCGCGCTTTCGAGCGTGAAGCAGTGCTCGTACTCACCGCGCGCGGGGTAAGGGCCGAGCGCCGGGATTCGAATGCCGTCCTCGGTCTCAATCGTCTGCGCGTACCACGATTCGGGCGAGCCGTAGGTTTCGGGAGGCATCCAGCGCTCGATGTGCCAGCGGTCGAGCGGGAAATATTTTGGGACGCGGCGGAGCTCGATCGTTTCGCGGAGCGCGTTGCCGTGCGCGTCGCGATCGGTCCAGCGGCCGCCGATCCAGGTGAGCCGCGAGCCGCCCCAGACGACGCGGAAGTTCGGCTCGCCGAAGCGGTTGGTGCCGCCGGCGCGCGCGACGCGTTGTTGAATCGAGGCGGGCGCCTCGTGCGTTTCTCGTAGGACTCGGATCAAGGCGGGAACCAGAGGAATCGAGCGAAGGCGAAATGCGGGACGACAGCGGAGATAACTCCGGATTCTCCCAAATGCCTCACCCCTGAGAAACGGGGTGAGCTACATGGACTCCTTGAGGATTTTCACGATGGCGAGGATCGTGTTCCAGTTGCGCGTGGTGGCTTGCGCACCGAAAAGCCTGTCGAGGCGGCCGAGATAGCCGATCGTCTTCATGTGACGGCGATACGTCCCGAAGACGAATTGATCCTTCGATGCGATCACTCGCACGAGCCATTGCCCTTCCGCGGGAAGCGAGAATGGAATCGGCGTCGCGCAGCGCCTGGTTTTCGAGAAGATGCTCACGAATCGCACGACATCCGAGCCTGACGGCTTCGCGCCAAAGGGATGTTTCGTTTCCAAACGGATGACGTCGCGGTCTTCGCAAAGCATGACTTCCGCTACGAAGGGCAATTCGCGAAGCAGAGCGGCGCGGAATTTTGCGCGCGACCCGGGCTTGCGGACGACAAGTGTACCCGCAGCGCCGACGTTGACGACATCGTAGGCGGCGAGCGCTTTTGCGAGGAGGCTCGGACGAAATGTCCGGTGCCCGCCGACGTTGACGCCGCGAAGGAAGACGACGAGAGCCATGGTTGGCGTCTGATCGCGCCGCTACTTGGCGGTGGCGTTGTTTTTCGGGGGTTTGGTGACGAGCTGCGAGAGGTCGGGCGTCGGTTGCTCGCTTGCGCCGCGGGTGACGGGATATTTCATCGCCATCCATTTGTCGAGGCCGCCGTCCATGATCTTCACGTTGAAGTAGCCGTATTCGGCGAGCTGCTTGACGATGTCGGCGGTGTCGTTGGGGCACGAGCCGTAAAAGACCAGCGTCTTATTGCGCGGCAGCGGAATCGGGAAGCTCTTGATGCGCATGACCCACGGATAATTCAGCGCGCCGGGAATGTGGGTGTCGGCGAAGCCCGAGGGCGGCTGCGTGTCGACGATGGCGATGTCGGAGCGCTTGTCGTCGAGCATCTTGAGGACGTCGGCGGGCGCGACGGTTTGCGGCGGCGCGGCCGCGGCTTCGATCAGCGCGGGATCACCCACGTCAGAAGGATTTGACGCGGGATCGTCCTGTGCGCACGCTGCGGGAGCGAAGAAAATTCCCGCCGCGAAGATCGTTGCCGCTGCGAATGCGAGCGAAGTCTTCATCGTGACCTCCCGCGACCGTATCTCCCAGGCTCGACTAGCCGTCGACCCGTGCGCGCCTCGATTCCTTGCTGAACGCGATGCTACGCCCGCGCGGTGTGGCGGTCAACAAGCTCGGCTCGGCCATGCATCTCGCCGTCATCCTGAGCGGAGCCGCGCGGCACATTGCTTTCCCGCGGTTTGTGCGGGCGCGCGCCGAAGTCGAAGCCCGCCTGCCGGCGAGACAGGGTCTCTCTTCGGTTTCGCGTTTGCGGACGCGTAGATTCAAAGAGGGATTCTTCGTCTGATCTCCCAGGCTCGACTCACCGTCGACCTGGGAGCCCTTCCTGGCGGCCGCACGTCCGGCAGGAGCCGGGCGCAAAACGACGTGCGGCCACTCCGCTCAGAATGACGACGTGCGCGAATGGGTGTCAGCGAGGCAAGGTCGATTGCCGGGCACAGCATGCTGTGCCCCTACGGCCGAAAAGCAAACCCGCCGGCGAGACGCTGGCGCTACGAGAAGCAGCGCGGACGCTCGTGCGCGAATGGGTGTCGGCGAGGCAAGGTCGATCGCCGGGCACGATATATCGTGCCCCTACAGAGAAAACTACGGCGCGAACAGGCACTCCGTTGCGGGCAATTCCCTTCTCTGCAGGCGGGGCGGGGAGTAGAATCGCGGCACAAATTTCCTCACACGCAGGAGGACGCGAATGGCCGGTGCACCGACAGGGCTCGGATTTGCGTATTTCGCTGGCGTGAAGTTTGCGGGGTACAGCGCGTATGCCGCGCTGCTGAACCGCATGAAGCCGGTGAAGAGCGCCGGCTGCGAGCTGCCCCCATTCTGGAAGGGTGGACTGGTTCGCTGCGGGATCGGAATCGTCGCCGGCGTGGCGTACGGATTCGGATTTTGGCTGGCGATGCAGCGCGCGTCGATCCAGTTCACGGACAACTACGGCGTCACGCTATTTTTCGGATTGCTCGTGCCGATTCGCGTGGCGGAATGGCTGCTGTTCCTCTGGCTGCTCTATCGAAGCTGTCAATTGACCGCGATACAGAAGATCGTTCCCGTCGTCGGAGGGATCGCGACGTCGTTTGCGCTCGACGCGATCGCCGTTTACGGCCTTTGGTATATTCCCGGTGCCGCGTGGATTTGCTGAGGGCGATCTTGCGCAGGCGGCCGATTGGGAGTTCATGCTGGGCAGTCCTTTGAAGTAAACTCCCTGCAACATGAAGCGCCTCGCCGTACCTTTCGCTTTCGTTGCTATTCTCGCGCTTGCGATCGGCAATCAAGCGCGAGCGCAGCAGGCGAACAACAACGATATCGTCACCGCGCCGGGGCCGCCGACACAGGCGTTCAATAACGCCGACCGCGTCTTCCTGCGTGTGCGCCCGTCGGATACCGACCCGCAGCTTCACCGATATTTGAAGGACCACGTCGTGCTGATCGAGCACGGCACCCCGACGACCGCGCCTCTGTTTTTGTTCATGCCGGGCACGGGCGGCGTCCCTTTCGGGTACATGCCGTTTCTCACCGCGGCGTCGAAGGCCGGCTATCGCGTGGCGGGCCTGGTCTACGACGACATTCCCGCGGTTGCGCAGGTGTGCCAAGGGCGCAGCGACGCGACGTGCTCGGGGCTGTTCCGCGAGAAGCGCATCTTCGGCAAGGATGTGTCGAAGGACATCGACGACCTGCCGGAAGAGTCGATCGTCAACCGCTTGACGAAGCTGCTGCAATATCTGGACGCGCAGTATCCGAATGGCGGGTGGGGCGGCTATCTCGTCAACGGGCAGCCGAATTGGGAGCGCATCGCTGTCTCGGGGCACTCGCAGGGCGCGGGGATGGCGGCGATGATCGCGAAGCGGTACCTGGTGGATCGCGTCGTGTTGCTGTCGAGCCCGTGGGACCACTATGCGCCGTACGCGTCGATCGCACCGTGGGTGAAGGAAGCAAGCGCAACGCCTCCCGATCGGTGGTACGCCGCATACCACCAGCGCGAGCACGAGGCCGACACGCTCAAGAGAGCGTACAAGGAGCTCGGCGTCCCAGCGGATCACATCCGCGTTTTCACGCTCGAGCCCAACTGGGCGGCGATGAAGTCCAAGCCCGATCCCAAAGAGGACTACTACCACGGCGCCGAAGCGACCGATCTGACGCCGCTCAAGCCCGATGGCACGCCGGCGTATGCAGACGATTGGGCGTTTCTGTTGGGTAATCCGAAATAGATCCGCGGACGCAGGAGAAATCCTTTGGAAATGGCGCCCACCTGAAAAGTGGCCGCTACGAAACCGTCGGTAGATCGGCGGCGGCGAGCCAAGTATTTTCGCCGGGCACGACCCGCCTGCCGGCGAGGCAGGTGTATCGTGCCCCTACGGCAGAAGACCCACGCTCGCAAACCGAGGGTGGAGCACCCGATCAGGGATAAAGCCCAATCTATATTCGGCCGACTATTCGCGGGGCTGAAGCCCCGCGCTTCCACACAAGAGAAACCCGCCGGCGAGACGCCGGCGCTACGAAATCCATCGAAACGCGAACCGTTCTGGCGAAAGAAAGGGCGAAACTTTTCGGCGGGGGCGGGGTTTGACCGTTTGGTTACCGCTGTGTCCGTTTTGTGTTTGGCGCGGCGGGGTTTGAACCATACTTATACATACCCAGCCTCAATCCCGACCTGCCGGTTTTCGTCCGGCGGCGGGAGAACCAAGGGAGGTTCCATACATGCGCAATCTGACGAGGTTCCGCACTCTTACATTCTTGGCGTTACTGTGCTTCATTCCCGCGCTGGTGCCCGCGGCCGCGTCCGCGCAGGTGACGGTCGGCTTGGCGATTCACGTTGGGCCGCCCGTGCTGCCGGTTTACGAGCAGCCGCCCTGCCCCGTCGAAGGGTACCTGTGGCAGCCGGGTTACTGGGCATACGGTCCGGCGGGATATTACTGGGTTCCGGGCGTGTGGGTCGCGCCTCCGCAGCCGGGATTGCTTTGGACTCCGGGCTACTGGGGATTTGTAGGCGGCGTCTACGGGTGGCACGCGGGCTATTGGGGGCCTCACGTCGGATTCTACGGCGGGATTAACTACGGCTTTGGCTACACGGGCGTCGGCTTCATCGGCGGCGAGTGGCGCGGAGGAGTGTTCGCGTACAACAGCGCGGTGTGGCACGCCGGCCCGGGATTCCACAACGTGTACGTCGATCGCACGGTGGTCCGCAACGTGACGGTGGTCAATCATTACAGCTTCAACGGCGAAGGCGGCATCCGCGCGGTCCCGACGGCGCAAGAGCGCGGTTACATGAATGAGCACCACTTCGAGGCGACGGCCGAGCAGAGGTCGCACGAGCACTTGGCCGGCGAGGATCACCGCAACTGGGCGTCGGAGAACCACGGGCGTCCGGTCGGGATGGGAGTGAATGCGCGGCAGGAGCGCCAGCAGGATCGCATCGCGCAGGGCGTTCATTCCGGCGAGCTGACGCCGCATGAGACCTCTCACATCGAGCATCAGGAAGCGGCCATTCACCACGAAGTCCACAACGATCGTGAAGCGAATGGCGGTCACCTGACGTCGCAGGAACACAAACAGGTCGAACACCAGCAGAATCACGAGAGCAAGGAGATTTACCGCGACAAGCACAACGACCGCAAGGACAAGTAGTCGGCGGAAGTTGCGCGCCGTTTCGTCGCGCTGAACGCGAGTCGTAAGTCAGGGGCGGGTGCTTCAGCATCCGCCCCGTTTTATTTTGGCGGCGCCGATGCCGGATGGCGACAGGGCTGCCAAGTTCGTTTGCCGGGCACGACTGATCCCCCAGGCTCGACTCACCGTCGACCTGGGGGCCCCGGCCTGCTGTGCCCCTACAAAAACCGCGCGCTTCGAGATTACGAGTTGTCCTCGTCGAACTGCCAGCGCCCGGGATTCATTCGGATGTACTCGCACGCGTTTCCGTAGTCCTCTTCATCACGAATGACGTGCTCGTGGAAGCCGCGTTGCCACACAACCATGTTCAGACGTCCCGGCAGATCGCGGATTCGCGTGCTCGCGGCCGATTTGAACGACCGCACGATCGCAGGAATCGAATTGCGCGCCATGGCACCAAATCGCCGCGCCGAGGTAGCACGTAGGGGCACAGCATGCTGTGCCCGGAAAGCTTGCTTGGCAGTCGGCTGGCCATCCGGCGGCAAAGTCAGCCGAACGATTCCGTGAACGTGGTTTGGCATGACCACGTGCGGACCCAATTCGACGCCGACAAAATGCGAAGGAATCTCGCGCCAGCAGGCATCGACGATTCGGCCGACTCCATTCAGCTGCACGACGTTGTCGATAACTTCGCCGAAAAATCGCCGTTTGTGCGGGGCACAAATCGTCAGGAAGTAAGACTTCGGAGTCGAATAATCGAAAAACGGCAGGCGAACTGAACGGCGACGCGGAAGAAGGGGCTCTTCGCGCATAGAGGTGGCGCGATTGTACGCCTCGCAACTCCACCCGTGAAGATAGAAGCGTGCCCGAATGGCGAGACCGCGCCAAGGTCCGCGCCGGGCACAGCATGCTGTGCCCGTATGAAGACAGCGACGGCGGCGGGATGGTTTTGTAGGGGAATAGCACCGCTATGCCCGGCGAGGATTCTTGGCGAGTCCATCGCCATTTGACGCCGACGACACGACGAGACGGATGGGCATCGTCGTGCCAAGAAATTGTGCCGGGCACAGCATGCTGTGCCCCTACAAAACCTCTGTTGAAGCTCAGCTGTGACCGATGGGCGGCGCGGTGCCGGGCGTCGACGGCTATTGCGCCGGGGCGGCGGGAGGCTCGTAGGACCAGTTGGTGTCGACCACCTGCTTGCCTTGCAACGCGTCCTTCTGCTCGAGGATCACGCTCTGCACGTCGACGATCGTGGCCTTGTCCTTGCAGGTGACGATTCCCTTGTACGAATACTTCTGCGCGAGCATGGCGGCGAACGCTTTCTGCCACGCACTCGCCGACGGCAGGCCCTGCGTGTCGAAGGGATCGCTGAAGTAAACGGTCGGCTTCTTGTCGTCGGAGTAGCAATAGGACGCGCGCGGAGGCGGGCCGCTCGGAGCGGCAGCAGCGTCTTCATCTTTCGGCTTGTCGGCGGGAGCGTCGCCTTTGGAATCTTTCGTGGGCTCGGCGGCTGAGTAAGGATTCGTCTTCGGATTCGGGCCGTTGCGCGGCGCTTGCCCGGGTTGCCAATTCACCTGCACGACTTGCATGCCGCTGCGCTGCCACGCGTTCATTTCGGTGGCGATCACGCGCTGCTGAATCGCGGGATCGGCGCTGCCGGGATTGCAGACCGCGGTCTGAATTGTTTGCTGCGGATACGCTGCGTGCACGTAAGCGGACCAGGCGCTGGTGAGCGAGGCGCGCTGGCTCGCGTCGCCGGGAATCATGGCGGTGATGTAAATGGTGGCGTGGCCGGCTTCGGCGGACGTCGCGATGCATTGGAACGCGCCTGTGTTCGCCTGTGCCGAAGCGCGCGGCACCGCGAGCGCAACAATGAAGATTGAGAAAAGCGATGCCGCCGCAAGTGACGCCTTCATCGTGATGACCTCCGCGCGAGAACACGCAGGCGTTGGCGAGCCTGCGTGCGATGCGCGGAATGTTATCGCCGCGAGTGCGCGCGGGTCAACACGGGAGCGAATTTGACGAAGGTTTCAATGTAGCGCCGCGGTCTTTAGCGCGGCATCTTCGCACGAGGCAATGTGCCGGGCTAAAGGCCCCGGCGCTACATTTGCACCTCACACTGAAGCGCGATGCCGCGAGGCGAACGGGCGGCATCGAGCCAAGCAAGTTTGCCGGGCACGATATATCGTGCCCCTACAAACTCTTCTAATACCCCGTCGGGATGGCGAGGTTGGAGATGTAGGCGCCGGAGCGGGGCGATTCGTTCCAGACCTGGAAGCCGGTGACGAAATAGAAGATGTACGCCGAGGCGAGGCCGCCGCTGGTCCCGTAAATCGGGAAGACGGTTTGCCCGCCCACGTCGTAGAAGTCGATCTCCTGCATCACGGCGCGTCCCCAATGCGAGAGGTCGAGGAAATCGACGCGCGTTTGATTCGCGTTGATGCTCGACTTGATCGGGACGCCCGCCATCGTCTTCTCGCCGGTGAAGAGCAGGTCGAGATCGCTGGCGCGGCCGCCGGCTCCCTCCTTGATGATTTGCGAGATCGTGACGCCGAGTTGCTCCCACTGATGCTCCTGCTCGAGTGAGGTGTAGGCGATCAGCTTCGACACCTGATTTGTGCCGAGAGATTTCCGCACTTTGTTGATTGCGAGGCGCACGGCACCGGGCGTGAGCGCGGAGTTGTTGCCGTTCACGGCAGGGGTGGCGAGCTCGACCGGATACGTCGCGCGGTTGAGGTTGAGCCACGTGCCGGTGGTGGCGTTGGTCTGATGGTAGAGGATGCCGAAGAGCGACGTCGGCTGCGCGCCGGTGAGGCCGTCGTGCACGACGAGATCGTTGGCGCTGGTGCCGCTCGGCAGCGAATCGACCTGAATCAGCGAGTTGAACGGATCGACGAGCAAAACGTTGGCGGAGCCGCGATTGGTGGTGAGCGTCGGGTCGTACACCTGCACGGTCTGGTTGTAGTAGAAAAGCTGCGCGCCGGGCGGCTTCGCCATGGTGAACTGCGCGGCGACACCGGACGGAAGGCCGCTGGTGGTGATCGAGCTGATCGTGCCGAGGACGCCGTTGCCGTTGGTCTGCATCACTTTGTCGAGGAACGAGCGGAATTGCGCCATCGCGTTTTTCACTTCGCGCTTGGCGGCGTTTTCGATCGCTTTCTCGGGCGCGTTGCTGGCGTATTCGACGAGCTTGGTGATTTCGACGGCGTGCCGGAAGAAAACCGGCGTGACTTGCGCGACGTCGTAGAGCGTGCCGGAACCGCGGCCCAGATCGCCGCCGTCCATGTTGGCGAGACCGGCTTTGCCTCCGGGACGAATTTGCAGCGGGAGGCGCATGTTGCGGGAGCTGACGCGTTCGACGTCGCCGCGCTGTTGGATCATGGTGAGCAGGATGTCATCGCGTTCGTAAAGAAGCGGGAGTTTGTCGCGGACCTTTTCGAGCTGGAGCGCGACGGATTGTGCGTTTTGCATTTGTGCCATGGGCGTTGATTCTCCTTATCTCCCAGGCTCGACTAACCGTCGACCTGGGAGCCCTTTCTGGATGGAAATTCGTGAGACGGGTGCAAGGTTGTCATCCCGAACCCAGCCCCGAAGCTTTCGGTCGGGGATGAAGGAAGGGCTCCCGGGCAGACGCCCGCCTGCCGCCTGCCTGCCGGACAGGCAGGGCGAGGCAGGGTTAGTCGAGCTTGGGAGATCCGTGAGGGATCTGCGGTTGCGAAAAGCAGATTCCTCGGCCCCGTCCAAACGCAGGCCGGCCTCGGAATGACAACGCGGTGGCGGGGTGCGGGGTGATTCGAAAGAGATGCGCGGCCTCTCATTGAGAGGCGGCACGAAAAATCGTAGGATGGCGGCCGTGCCCAGCGAGAAGAGTGCCGATATCGCCGCGATCGAAGCGATCGTTTCCGCGCAGGCGGAAGCGTGGAACCGCGGCGACGCGAAGGCCTTCTCCGCGCGGTTTGCCGAAGACGGCAGCTTCACCAACGTGTTCGGGATGACTTTCTACGGGCATGCCGCGTTCGAACAGCGGCATCGCGAGTTCTTCGAAACAGTGGCCCGAGGCACACGCGCGACGATGGCGATCGCGAAACTGCGGTTCGTTCGCGATGACGTGGCTATCGCGGATGTGGATTGCACCACAAGCGGCTACGCCAAACTGCCGCCGGGTGTTCCCGCAAACAGCGAAAGCGCCGTTCGCAGCTGTCTGCAGCTGGTTTTCGTCCGCGAAAACGGCTCGTGGTGGATCACGGCGTTCCACAACACGGCGGTTACTCCACTACCAGCGCGTTCCTGAAGAAGATTTCGCCTACAGATTCAAGATATCCGAGCCTAAGAGGCGGGCGTAATCGATGTCGTGCAGAGCGACAGCCGCGTCTGAGACGCTTCGAAAATGGCGGCGGCCGTCAGCGCTGATCCACTACGAGGCGGCCCGCGAGCGCGCGGGTTCGGCACCTTTCGAAGCGGAGTTCGCCGAGGCGAGGAAAGCCGTCACTTCCTGCGCGGGACGCACCTGACCAAAGACATGACTAAAGGATAGCAGGGCGGCGTCATGCATCTCCTGAGACAGTTCGGTGCACGCATCGCTCGCGATAACCACGCGGAAGCCACGGTCGGCGGTTTGCCGGGCGGTGAGGCCCACACAAACTGCGGTGGTCAGGCCGCAGACCACGAGCGATGTCACGCCCATGTTGCGCAGGGTTTGATCGAGATTCGTCGAGCTGAGGGCGCCGCTTGAAGTCTTGTTGATGACAGGTTCGCCCGGAAGCGCGGCGATGGAATCTTCGATCTGCCAACTGGCGTCGTTGATCGCGGGCGTGGACCGGCGGCCCAGCAATTGAAGACTGACGTTGTCGAAGTCCTTCAGCCAGCAGGGCAGATCGCTCCCGTCCTGCATATAGGAGCCGAAGATGCAGAAGACGACGGGCAGGCCGAGAGACCGAAAAGAATTTTGTAAACGCTGGATGTTCGGCAGGACCGTGGAGCTTACGCGGCGGAAGTAGCCGTCCATTGCTCCGGGCGCGAGTTTTTGGAAGACGTGCGCGAAATCCGAGTCGGGGCGCGTAAAGTAGCGCTGGACGTCCACGATGACAAGCGCAGTCCGCGCGGGATCGAGAGCGATCGGCGCTTGCTCCTTTTGGCGAATCATTGCCGCGATTTGCTCGTGCTCGGTCATGGTCGATACCCATCCTTTCGCTCTTTGCGGCGGCATCATAGCACGAGGTTGCGCGGCGCCGGCGGGCGGGGGCCGGCCGGTGCTCAGTTCACGTTGAAGGCAGGGGAATTGATGTTGTAACGCCACAGGCGCAAGATGTTGCCGTCGCGGCGCCAGACAATCTGCTCTTGCGCGATGCCCTTTTCAAAAGTTGTCGTGAATGTGGCGACCACGAAGTGGCTGCCGCTCTCCACGTTCAGGTTGAGGTGCGTCAGTTGCTCGGACGTCGCGTTGCCAAGGGTCGTGTGAACCTGGCCTAGGAACGACACCAGCCGCAGATGTTTCTCTACCGGCGAGAAGGCCGGATCAGCTTCCTGATAGATCTGCTCGTATTCGCCCGCGTTGAGCTCCTCGTGGAAATGGTGCGCGGCCGCGCTGGCTTCAAGCGAGCCTGAGTGGAACGTCCTGTAAACCACCACGCCGCCCTTCCACAGGCCAATCCCTCCGAGCACGACGAGCACCCCCAGCACCACGATCAAAACAATCCAGAGAGCGCGCTTCGAACCGGACTTTGCAGGCTGCGGGACTGCACCGGGCTGAGGAAACGTCGTGGCCATGGAGCCTCCCGTCGCGGAAATGTCTGCGGCGCGAGACTAGCATAGGTAAGTCGTCAGTCAATAAAGTTGCCGTGAACTTCGATGCTTAACTCCCTAGCTTGAAAGTGCGACAATCCGGCGGGAGGTGCATGATGCACTTATTGAAGGCAACAGCAATCCTTTGGGTCTTGGTAGTGTCGGCAGCGCCGACGCTTGCTCAGCAGAATCAAGACTCGCAGCCCGCGTTTTGGGAAAGCGGCAATGCTTTCCTCAGTCGTTGTGACGAAAGCACCGCCGATTTCGCACAGCTTTCCCCTCAAGACAAGCAATCGTGGATTTTGATGTGTGATTTTTGGATCGAAGGAATCCGGCAAGGGATTGAAATGACCCAGCAAATTAGGCCGGATCCTGCGAATTCGCCTGCCGCTGAGAAACAGAATAAAGAAATGACGGAGTTGCCTAAAAAGCGGTACGGTATCGAACCTGTGTTTTCGACGCCGTTCGGCAATATATGCGTTCCAGAAAACGTGACGGTCAATCAGCTGCGATTGGTGGCGGTACAGTGGATGAAGTCTAATCCCACGAAGCTTGGTGAGCACGGGGCATGGCTCGCATATGCGGCTTTGACTAACACGTATGCCTGTGCGGGCAAGAAAGAGGAATGACCATGAGCTTTGAACTAATTGTTTGGCTTGATGAACAATGGATACCGACGGGCAACAGATTCAAGACGCGCGAAGCCGCTGAGGAGTCTGGTAAGCGCTTATATACCTTGCAAAGTGCGGGTCTTGCTGATGTCGAAGTCCGTGAATCTGCGGAAGAACCGAATCAAGGCAGTTAAGTATGTGACTCCCGATTGCCGCAAGGCCTACATGTTCAGGATGTCGGAATCGGAGAGGCGGGCGTAGTCGATGTCGCGCGGGGACGTTGGGCGGATGCCGTCGTTCCCTGCCCGGCCGGAGCCGGCGATGTCGACGCGGCTTTCGGCGGCGCGCTGGCGCGAGCGGCGATCGTGATTCGCGGCGACGACGGTGGACGTCCACTCGCCGAGCACGCGCTTGGCGACGCTGGGCAGCGCTTGTCGCGCGCGGCTGGTGACGAGCGAGATGACGGCGCGCTTGTGATTCGGGTCCATCGCGCCGGAGCGGAAGGCGTCGCGCATCTGCTGCCCGAGCTGGCGATTGGACTGCAGCGTCGAATCGAGTTCGCGGTAGATTTCGCCGACCACGCGGTTGCGCGCGGATTTCGAGACGCCGTCGGGAAGCAGGCGCTCGACCTGCGATTCGATCGCGTCGAGGACGTTGCGCACCGCGGCGGCGTTGGCTGAATGGAAGAATTCGAGCTGCGCGGGGGTGGGGCCGGAGGAATGTCGCTCCGGCGATTCGTCCGATCCCCCAGGCTCGACTAACCGTCGACCTGGGGGCCCCGCCTGCTGTGCCCCTACAGGAGAAATCGCGGGCGCGGCTGCGCTACCCGCGTGCTGGGACATGGCGCGGGCGAGAGAGGCAAACGCGTCGGGATCGAGCGAAGCGACGGCGCGAGCGAGTTCGGCGTGGTCCTCGGGGCGGCGCGAGAAAAAAAGCGCGTCGAGGCGATCGAGATCGGCAAGGAGGGCGGTGGCGGCACGGGCTTCGTCCGGCGTGGCGAACGATTCGCGGTAGGAGTGCGCGTCGTGCCAGGCCTGGCGAAGTTCGGGATTGGCGTCGAAAGCGGCGCGGAGATTTTCGGGTTCGAGGGCGGACCCGTTTGCTGAAGAGCTGTCCTCCGGATTGTGTTGTAGGGGCATAGCATCGCTATGCCCGGCATCGTTGCTTGGCGCGGCTGTGCCATCTGCCGAGGCCGACGCTTCGGCGGCAGAACTAGCCGAATGGGCGACATCCCGCCAAGGATCTGCGCCGGGCACAGCATGCTGTGCCCCTACGGAAGACGACACCGAATCGAGGCCGAGGATTTCGTCGTCGGACGGGACGCGATTCGGGCGAGCCGTTGCGCGGCGCGGGGGCGTGGCCGTGCGGTCCGGCGAAGGCGATCGCGGCGCGGAATCGCGCGGCGATGTTTGCGTTGTTGCCATAATGACCTCCAAGAGAACATGAAGCGTGGGACCTAATACTGACGGGACGCGACGACAGCGGCGGCAAGCCCGCTACGCGGCCAGGCCGCCCTTCGGCTTCTCTCAGGGCAAGCCGCACTGCACATGAGCGTGCGCGGTATCTAAACCACTGGTTTAGTTGGCATTGCGGAAGCACGGGCCACGGTGACGCATGTATAATGGCCCTCTCCGAAAAGCACGCAAGGAGGTAGAAATGTCTCTTCGAGGAAAGACTGCGCTCATCACCGGCAGCTCGCGAGGCATCGGGCGCGGGATCGCACTAAAACTGGCGGAACACGGCGTCAAGACCGCCATTCACTATCACAGTCAATCAGACGCGGCGAACGAGACTCTGGCGAAAGTCCGGGCATACGGCGGGGATGGGTTCGTTGTCCAGGCGGACGTGACTCGGCCAGACGAGATCCGTCAGCTCTTCGGCCGGATTGAGCGGGAGTTTGGAAAGCTCGACATCCTGGTGAGCAACGCGCGGCCGGAGCTCAGCGCGTTCTATCAACCTCCGATGGACCTCACGCTGGATCAGTTACGCGCGGCGCTTGACTCTCAAGTGCAAGCATTCTTACTCGAGGTGCAGTTGGTGAGCCGGATCATGCCGGACGGTGGGCGAATCATTGCAATCAGTTATTCGCCAAGCGGCCTTACGGGAAGTTGGCAGCCTTGGGTCGGAATGGGTGCGGCTAAAGCGGCGCTGGATTCGCTGGCGCGCTATTTTGCAGTAGCCTTGGCCAAGCGTGGGATCACCGTGAATGTGATTAGTCCGGGCGCCACAGAAGATAGTGTCGTGGGCCGACTCCCAACTGAAGTGTTCAGCGCAATCAAGACGTGGCACGAAAGCGGGTGGACACCCATGGGCCGCGTAGGGACTCCGGCGGACGTCGGCAATGCCGTAGTATTGTTCTGCATGGACGAAGCCGGCTTCATCACTGGACAAACCGTGCACGTGGATGGTGGAGGGTCCATTATGGATCCCGTGTTCCCGCTCGAAATCCAGCGGGGATAGGCGATTGGCGGATGCCTAGGGGCCGCCAAGCTGCCCTTCGTCCCTCCGGGCAAAAAAGACCGCGGCGCTAGACGTAAACCTCAACCGCGCGCCGAGGCACGGCAGGGACTCACGCACTTCCGTAAGCCATTGAGAACACGGGTGTTACGCTTTCCCTTCGCTGGTACTTCTGGGCGGAAATTGTGACTCTTGTACTATTCCTCGGATTGGAGTCCATCGGTAAATTCGAGCCATCGGGGCAAGCCGAAAGCAGAGCTTGGGGCACCCCTAGAGACCGCGAAATTACTGAGGGAATGGCAACCATGGAATCGAACGTCGCAATCCACGAGGCAAATCCGAAATCTTCCGGGGCCAACGCGCCCGGCAGTGCGAACTTCGTCGAGCGGCGCCGGCGTCGGCGCGCCAAGATTACGGCGCAGCTTCACGTCCGCGTGGCCAACTCGACCGAGGCATTCGAGGAAGTTTGCATGACGGTCGACGTCTCGCGCGACGGCCTACTCTTCACCGCCAACAAGAGGGGCTATTTCGTCGGGCAGGCTCTCAACGTGACCTTCCCGTACTCGACCGACGGTGGCGCGATGAACCAGGCGCAGCCGGCGGACGTTGTGCGCGTCAGCGACGCTCACGGCGGAAAATTCCACGTCGCGGTGCAGTTCCAGGCCGCGGCCGTGCAGGCGAAAGACGCCGGAGCAAGCGGCGCGTTTTCGGTTGGTAGCAACGCGCAAGCGACGGAGAAGTCGCAGGCGATGGTGCTCGCTGTCGAGCCGGATATGAGAACCGCGGAAACAATGCGCGGGGTGCTCGGGCAGGACGGCTACAACGTCGTGGTCGTCGGCTCGGCGCAAGAGGCGCTGGACATTCTGCGGACCACGGTGCCGGCAGTGTTCATCGCCGAGGTCGAGGCGCAGGACATGTCGGGACAGGACCTCTGCCTGATCATCAAGCGCAACGAGAGATTGCAGCGCGTCCCCGTGATTCTGTTGACGCGATCGGCGCAGCCGGCCGACTACACCGCGAGCCATCAGCTTGGAGCCGTGGTTTGCATGGCGAAGCCGTTTCAGCCGGACCGGCTGTCGCACGTGGTGCGACTCGTCGCGCCGCCGCCGAAGATGAACAGCATTTACGGCGCGCCGCGCGCGATGGGTAGCTCGATCGAGCGTTCGCTGTAAGCGCCGCGCTTCGACGAGACCGATTCAACGATCCTCTTCCAACGCCCACCTTCGATTGCCAAAGGTGGGCGTTTTCTTTTGCGCAGCTCGTTCTCGCGCCGTCCTTCTGAACTTTTTCAACCAAACTTCTCGTTCTGCAAAGGGATCGCCGTCTGCGTAGACGCCGCTCACTTCATGGTCCATTCTCGTAGCTGAAACCGGTGTCAAAGCGTGGTCGGCCGTGTGTGGACTCCGCGGATAGAAGCTTCTGAAGTGCAGTGATTTGCAGTCCCACCTGACACGAGAAATCCTCAGGATTGTTCCGTCACTTCGATCTCTTGCGCTGACCTTAAATCCGCCCCGCTCGACAGACACATTGTAGACGACAGACGTGACGTGCCATCTGTTGGGTGCTTGTTCCCAGGTCCCGACAAGGGGATGGCGTCAATCGATTTTCGGGCGAGCGACTGGTTTCGTCCCCATACCGCCCAAATTCTAGTGCTCGCAGCACGCCCCGACAAGTCGGGGCGGCAGACAGCGGCGGCAAGCCCGCCTGTGGCAGGCAGGCCGCCGCACTCCACATCGGCTTGCGCCGAAGGGCGCGCAACAGCAATGGGCGGCATCATGCCAAGAAATCTTGCCGGGCACGCCTGATCCCCCAGGCTCGACTAGCCGTCGACCTGGGGGCCCCTACGAAGAAAACGACGGCGTCGAGAGCGGTTCGCAGCACCGGCGTCCCCGCCGGCGAATTTAGGTTTGTACCAACGGCAGAGAAAAACGCCGGCCAGAGGCCGGCGCTACGAAAACCTTTGCGCGAGTCGTGGTACGATGGCGCGGATGAGCGAAAAAATTACGATTGGGCTGCTGCAACTGCGCTCGGTGTCGGGCACCGGGGCTAAAGTCCCAGAAAAGAGCCCGCCTTCCCGCGGGGCTAAAGCCCCGCGCTTCCACCCAAAAAGCGATTGCCCCACGCTTGAATTCGGGGGATTCCAGGTAAAGGCGCGACACGCGAAGATAGCGTCACTTACATGACTGACAAAATCGCGATCGGATTAATTCAGGCGAAATCGTGCAAGGATGCGGCGGCGAATCTCGCGCATGTCTCCGACAAGATCCGTGAGGCGGCCAAGCGCGGAGCGCAGATCGTCTGCACGCACGAGCTTTTCCGCAGCGAATATTTCTGCCGCAAGGAAGACGCCGAACTGTTCGACCTTGCAGAAGCCGTTCCGGGCCCGACGACCGAGGCGCTTGGGAGAGTCGCGCGAGAGAATAAAGTCGCGATCGTCGCTTCCCTTTTCGAGCGGCGCGCGCCCGGCGTCTATCACAACACCTGCGCGGTGATCGACGCGGACGGCAGCTTCGTCGGCAAATACCGCAAGATGCACATTCCCGACGATCCGCTCTACTACGAAAAATTTTATTTCACTCCCGGCGATCTGGGATTCCCGAATTTCGATACGAAATATGGTCGCATCGCCGTGCAGATTTGCTGGGACCAGTGGTATCCCGAGGGAGCGCGCGCGGTCGCGCTCGGCGGCGCGCAGGTGATTTTTTATCCGACGAGCATCGGGTGGCATCCGAAGGAGAAAGCCGAATTCGGCGCCGCGCAGCTCGACGCGTGGCGGACGATTCAGCGCGGACATGCGATCGCGAATGGCGTGTACGTCGCGGTGGTGAATCGCGTGGGATTTGAGGGGCCCGGGAGCGCAAGCGGCAGCAAGACCAAGAGAGATCCTTCGACTGCGTCGCGCACCCGCAAGAACCGCGGGAGGGAAAAAGTGCTGCGCGACTCCGTTCAGAATGACGGTCCGCAAACAGGCGACACAGGGATCGAGTTTTGGGGGAATTCGTTCGTGGCCGATCCGTTTGGACGCGTGGTGGCGGAAGCGTCGAATGACAAAGAGGAAGTGCTCGTCGTGGAATGCGATCCCGCGGCCAGCGAAGAGACGCGGCGCAATTGGCCGTTCCTGCGCGACCGCCGCATCGACGCGTACGAGCCGATCTTGAATCGCTGGCTCGGGAAGTGAGAATTCGACAAGAATTGCCATCACAAGCGATGATTAGGAATCGTTTGCACGCTCTTCTAATGGCTGACGGCTGCTATGACCTCAGAGTTTGCCTTCGCGCAAAAGCAAATTCGCCGGCGGGACGCCGGCGCTACGAACACAATCGATGATCCGCAGAGATCCTGGGACAATCCCACCCAAGACTGATCCCACAGGCTCGACGATCTCCCGAGCGCCCCTTACCGGGGCCTCGGGAGCCCAATCATTCCGGGGACCTGGGGGGTCCGTTCTGCTGCGAATGCCGGCGGAGTGGGAGCCGCACGAGGCGACGTGGCTCGCCTGGCCGCATGAGCTTACCGACTGGCCCGGAAAATTTTCGCCGATCCCGTGGGCGTTTGCGGAGATCGTCCGGCACCTGACGCAGGTTGAGCGCGTGAACCTGATCGTCGAAGACCGCACGGCGGAAGTGCGCGCGCGGGCGACGCTCGAGAAGGCGGGAGCGATCGCTGAGGCGGTCACGTTTTTTCACATTCCGACCGACCGCGGATGGATGCGCGATTCGGGGCCGATTGGCGTGGTGGCAACGAAGGGTGTCATCCCGAACCCAGCCCCGACGCCTTCGGTCGGGGATGGTGGTGAGGGATCTGTTTTCGGCGTTAGCGAAGAAGGCAAACAGCAGATCCCTCGAACTCCGGGCCGACCGCTCGACGAACCAGAGCGGGCAGAGGGTTGGCCCTCCGCTCGAAATGACAATGTCGGTGAGCGTGAGCTTGCGCTGCTGAATTTCGCGTTCAACGGCTGGGCGAAGTACGACGACTGGAAAAAAGACGCGCGCGTGGTCGCGTACGCCAACCGGCGGCTCAAGCGCACGGTGATTTTGCCCGAGCACAAGCAGCAACGCGTGGTGCTCGAGGGCGGCGCGATCGACGTCAACGGCGCGGGCACGCTGCTGACGACCGAGGAGTGCCTGCTGAGCGAGGTGCAATCGCGCAATCCCGGATTCACGAAATTCGATTACGCGCAGGTGTTCAAGAAATATCTCGGCGTGACGCATGTTCTGTGGCTCAAGCGCGGCATCGCGGGCGACGACACGCACGGGCACATCGATGATCTCGCGCGGTTTGTCGATGCGCGGACGGTGGTCGCGGTGAGCGAACCCGATCGCACGAGCGAGAATCACGAGCCGCTCGCGGAAAATTTGGAGCTGCTGCGCGAGATGAAGAATCAGGATGGGCAGCCGCTGCGTGTCGAGACGCTGCCGATGCCGAAGCCGGTCTATTTCGCGGGGCAGTTGCTGCCGGCGAGCTACGCGAATTTCTACATCGCCAACAAAATCGTGCTGGTGCCGACGTTCAACGATCCCGCCGACCGAGTAGCGCTCAATACGCTCGCGGAACTCTTCCCCGAGCGCGATGTTGTGCCGATTTATTGCCGCGATCTCGTCCTCGGCCTGGGGACGATTCATTGCATGACGCAGCAGTTCCCGCGGGTCTGAGCCTCAGCACAGCCCCGCCGTCTGCCGGCGACGCCTATTTACACAGTTACGTCGCAAAATTTCGCGGCGAAAGACAGCGGCGGCAAGCCTGCCTAGCGGCAGGCCGGCCGCCGCACTCCACAGGGCGTGCACGACGGCGCTAGCTCAATGGACTGCGTCGCGCCAAGAAAGTTCGCCGGGCACGATATATCGTGCCCCTACAGGAGAAACCGATCGCCCCGGTAGGGCTGGGGCGTCAGTCAATGGTCACGCCGGGGAGCGCACAGCAACTCGGGGCCGTACAGGCCTACGGCAATCCCGGTATTGCGATGTACGAACTAAGTACGGGCAGTCTATTGCGAATGGCGGAGGCCGTCCGGACAATAAAAGGCGGTCGGCAACCTGGGCAAACTGCCCGTCGCCGCGCGGGGGCGGCTCGTTTGGAGCGATCCTGCGTGCAACCAGCGCAGGCACGGGATTTGTCGCCGGTCCGGCTGAAAAATTGGGGGCTCAACGCTGATGCCGGAAATCTCGTCGGGCGGGGTGAGTGCGAATGCCTGATCCCGCGCGAACCGCCGAGGCCAAAGTTCTCGAAGTCCCTGTCACGATTCAAGGGTCGAAGATCGTCGCGGGGACCGACCACCGCGAGCTTTTCACCGAGACGACGAAGACGCAGCTTGTCTTCGACGGCGGCGCGGCGGTGAATCTCGAGGCGCGCGTCGTCGCGGGGCAATCGCTTTTCCTGCGCAACGAAGTCACACGCCGCGAAATTTTGTGCCGTGTGCTCGAAGCGCCCGCGATGGGACAGACAGGGCCCACCGAACTCGAGTTCACGGTTCCCGAGGAAGGATTCTGGGACACCAGTCCCGAACAGATCCAAGCTGCTTCCGAAAGAGTCGCCGCTGAAAAATCGGCGGCCGATCAAGCGGCCGCGACCGTTGAAGCTCCCGCCGAAAAATCGGAGACGCCGAGTCAGGCGCACGTCGACAGCACGCTGGCGATGATGGGCACGACCGCGTCGAACATGACCGTGCCGCCGAAGCGCACGAGCATTCAGGAAGAGCTCATGGCCTCGCACGAGGCCGCGCCGGAAAAGCCCTCCGCGACGAGTGCGGCGGGCGCGACGGAAACCCACCAAGAAGTCATCCCCGCGCACGAGCAGCCCAACGTCCAGACGACCTCGGGCGAGAAAGGGCCGGAGGCTGCGCCCGAATTCAATCTCAAGAAATTCGAAGACACGCTCGCGGCGCTGCTCGATGGCGATGCGCGACGCGCTCGTCGCGCCGCATCCGGCAAAGAAAAGGCTCCGGCAAAGGCGGCAGCAGGCGACGTCACGATGGCGGACGAGCACGCGGAGCCGGGCGGCGAGGCGCCGGCAGAGCCGGAAGAAATTGTTCCGAAAATTACGATCGAGCAGCGGCTGACGACGGGCCGAGGCGCGGTGATCACCGGGGCGTGCGCGTCGGCGGTGATTGCGGTGTGCCTCTTCTTGATCGCGCGCGCGGTTTTTTATCCGAAGAGTTATGAAATCGAACGGCCGGCGCGCGTCGCGATGAAGCCGAACGCTCCGGTGGGTCCGCAGAAGCCGGGCGCAAAGCCTGCGGCAACCGTTGCAGTGGCCAAGCCTCCGGCGTCTGCCGGCAAGCATTCGGGAGCGTCATCGCCGTCGATTCCCGTGGCGAAAAATTCAGTGCCGCCAGCGGCGCCCGAGGGAGTTGCGAAGGCGGTCAAGCCCGTGGAAAGCGAGGCCGAGCCGGCGGGCCCGCGAGTGGTCGTCAGCCGGAGCGCGATCACGGTCGATACCGGCACGCGTGAAGATCATCGAAAGCAAGAGCCGGATGCAAACGGGGACATTCCCGCGAAAATTGTCTCGCAGGTTCAGCCGATCTATCCGTCGTGGGCCAAATCGCTCGACGTGAACGGAGTGGTGACGCTCGACGCGACGATCGACACGCGCGGAAACATCACCGAGACGAAAGTTCTCTCGGGCCCGCGCGAGCTGCAACATGCGGCGGAACAGGCCGTCGGGCTGTGGATCTTCGAGCCTGCGAAGGCGAATGGCGTCCCCGTCGCAAGCCACATGACGTTGACCGTGGAATTTCAGCGGTAGCTTTCCCAGCGATACCCGGATCACACCAATATGAGGTCTGTGGAGTGCGGCGGCCTGCCCGCAGTGTGGGCTTGCCGCCGCTTTTGTTCCTCCGAGTTCGTGATTGGACTAAGGAATCCATTGTCGGCAAGCAAGTCCAAAACATGAGTGGAGGGAGCAACGGTTTCCAACGAACCGCGCCAACCCTGACGCGATCATGCGGACCTTCACTCGCGGTCTCTCGAATCACGGCCTCGCAGCACGTCCCGGCGTGCCGGGACGGCCAACAGCGGCGGCAAGCCTGCCTGTCCGGCAGGCAGGCCGCCGCGCTCCACATCAGCGGAGCCGACGGGCGATCCGGTCTGTAGTAGGCATCGGGCCAAGAATCATCGCCGGGCACAGCATGCTGTGCCCCTACGAAGAACGGCGGGGTGCGGCAGGTGTTTGCGACAACGCGGCGGATTGCGCTGCGGCCTGCCGCTGCTGCTTGAGCATATAGTCGCGGTGGAAGAGGGCGTGGGCGCGGACGTTGGCGTAGCCGGCGGGATTTTCGGCTTTGGCCACCTGGCCCGCGTCGGAGGAGAACCAGCGCATGCAGATTTCGAGTTCGACGGCGTGATTGTCGGCGAATTCGTCGGGCATGATGCTGGGGAGGATGACGTCGACGGCCGCATTTGATTGTCGCTGCGACGATGTCTCCGCGACCGCCTCCGGCAGGGCGGAAGACGCTCCGCGCCCATCGTTTTTCGCGGGGCTGAAGCCCCGCGCTTCCACCGGAGACTCGCTTTCCAGGTTTGGATGTAGCGTCGCGGCCTTTAGCGCGGCAGGGGTTGTTGGCAAAGAAGCGTGCCGGGCTGAAGTCCCCGGCGCTACATTCAAGTCCAAATCACCCGCGGGGAAAGACGGCGGCGAGACGCCGGCGCTACCAACACCGTCGGAGGAAACAACGATCGGGGATTCGGCGAGGAGCTGGGCGATTTCGCGGTACTGCTTGGTGCGCGACTCCTCGTCGGGGATGACGAAATCCTCGAGGCCGATCAGCCGCTTGATGAGCGCGAAATTTTCGGGATGTCCAAGCACGGACTGAATCTGCGGGTCGGGGCTGGTCATCAATTGCAGCAACACGGCGCGCTGCTGCGACCACAGCGTCGGATACTGCTCGTCGGTTTCCGGATAGCTGAACAAGTTCCCTTTCAAGTCCGCGAGGCGAATCCATTTCGATTCGAACGCGGCGCCCGCGCCAAGCAGCGTCACTTCGACGTCGTTCGGGCGATTGCGGCGGAAGCAATCGACGGCGAGCAGCATCACGTCTGCGTGGAAGAATTTCATGCGACGCCAGACGAGCCCGATGCGTCCCATGGCCTGATCGCGCGCCATCGAGTAGCCCGCGGCGGTGGACGTGTTTTCCATCGCGCCGCCGAAGAGCGCGGGAAATGCGCCGGTGAGGAATTGCGCGATCGGGCCCATCAGATTCGCGGCGTGCTGCGCGAGGTCGGGAGGCACCTGCGCCGCCTCGGGCTGGAAAAATCCCGAGGCGAGCGACTGTCCCGGCTTGGCCCGCGCGGGATAGTGCGAGCCTGGCTCGGCGGTCTGCGATTGCAGCGAATCGAAATCGAGGACTTCGCTATCGGCGTAAATCGGCGGGATGCCGTATTCGTAGGTTTCGATCTGAAGATTCGAGAGCGTGTTGAAGCGCTCCTGGACGCTGATCAGCGAATCGCCGAGCGCGGGGCGGCCGCTGGAACCGTCGCCCGGAAGCGCGTGCATGATGCGCCAGTGATCGTCGAGATTTTCGTTGCGCGATTCGCAGTAGGCGTCGCCAGCGAAGGCGACGTACGCGCCATCGGGGAAAAGCTGGAGCAATTCGTCGCGAAGGGATTTGTCGTCGAGCGCGAAGAAGGCCCACGGGCGCAGCCAGGTGCGCTGGAAGGTGATGAGATTGGGATTGAAGTCGCCGCCTTCGGTGAGCGGGCCGCCCTGCGATTGCGCGAGGCGTGCGAGGCGTTCGTATTCCTGCCCGCTGGTGGCGACGGGCGGGCCGATTTTGTCCGCGGCGTGCGGATAGGCGGCGCGCAGGCGCGCGGAATGCACCTCCATGTTCCATTGGAGGTAGGGATATTCGTGCATGTCGTTGGCCCACGGAGGAGTTTTCAGTTCGAGGCCGCCGACGATGGTGATGACTTCCTGGCCGTTGGCGACGCGGCGGCGCGTCTGCGCGGCGGGAACGGTGATGGTTTCCGCCGCGACGAAGTCTTCTTCGGTGAGAAGCGCGCCGCAGGCTGGGCATGAAATAGCATTGTCATCCCGAGCGGAGGGCCGACCTTCTTCCCGCTCCGGTTCTTGGAGCGGTCGGCCCGCAGTTCGAGGGATCTGCTGTTGGTTGTCGTTCGCAAAGGCAAAAGCAGATCCCTCACCGCCATCCCCGACCGAAAGCGTCGGGGCTGGGTTCGGGATGACAGACGCATTGTTGCGTGACGGCGAATGGGCGGAATCGAGCCAAGCATTGGCGTCTCGAGGCGCGCCTCTTCTGGCGCCCCGACTTCCGTCGGGGCGATTTTCGCTTTCCCCGTCCGCGGACAAAACCGCCGGCGAGACGCCGGCGCTACGAAGACCTTCGGCCCTTGTCTCTGCGCCGCACTGAGGGCAGACGTAGACGTCGTCGCCGAGCTTGACCTGGCGCAGGCCGATTTCGCTCTCGGGATGAAATCCGAAGCGCTGGCCGTCGACCACGTAGCGCACGTAGGCGCCGACCTTGCCGCCGGTCCAAAGCTGAAACGCTTCGTCCACGATCAGATTGCCGACGCGATTATTGCGTTCGACGAGCTGGGCGACTTCCGTCGCGGCCTTCGCGGCGGCCACATCTTCCTCCGCCTGCGCGGAGGACGGGAAAAAGCGCACGCGCGGCACGTCCTGCGAGAGCACCGAGATGATCGAGAGGCCGAACGCTTGGTAGATGTTGGTGACGAATTCGTAGCGCGGCAAATCTTCGGCCGAGCTGTTGTCGACCAGCTTCTGCTCGAACGGGAGGTGCCAGTTCTGGTCGCGCTCGGACCACCAGAGGTATTGCAGGCCGCGCCAGAATTGGTGCGCCTGCTTGATGCGGCGGATTTCCTGGCGGCGCGAGAGCTCCGATTCGGTCGAGAATTGCGCGACGATGCGGCGCAGCGCCTCTTGCAGGCGGTCGGGGAGCTGCTCGTTGTTGGAGCCGTAAGGGGACGCGGCCTGCGCCGGAGTTTCGACGGGGACGATTCCAGGATCAGCGTTTGGAGTTTGCGTCTGTGTGGGCATTCGTTTCTCGCTGGGTGATAACCGATAGGTAACGCGCGAAACAGTGATGGTTAGGCTCACGCTAAAATTGGGTATGGAATTACTGCGAGAAGTACTCTTCACGCTGGGTGGCGCAGCGTTTCTGTGGGCGCTGGCGTCGATGTTTTGGGCGTCGCATCAGGCGCGAGCGTTCGGAATCTCGCGCGTGCACCACACGACCCTGATATTGGGATCGCGTCCGACCGATCCGCATGAGCTGGTTGTCTGGCGCTGGACGCTGCAGTTCTGCTGCGGGACGCTGCTCGGAGTGCTGTGCGTCGTCGGCTGCGTTTTCCTCCGGCACTAGCGCTGCTGCCAACTTCCCTTCCCGCCCTCTGCATATCACATCCACAATATGGTCGTTGCAAAAATGTACTCACGCGCCGAAGCTCGCGCGCCGATAGAGTTGGGCGACTCAGTCGCGCACAAAACAAGCGGCGTGTGATAGGGTGCAGGCATGCAACAAGCGAAGCGACGACGATGGTGGATGGCGTGCGGGGCAGTGTGCGCCGCGATGGTTGTGTTCGCGACGGCGGCGCGCGCACAGGACGCGACGGACTCAGTCACGCAGGTTCAAGCCGAATCAACATACGGAGGCTTGTGGAGTGCCGAAGCTTGCTCCCGCCCTTCTTCGCCGAGGCTAGCCACAGCGGTCTTTGAAGCTGCATGCGGGGAGCACGCCCCGACAAGTCGGGGCGGCGAACAGCGGCGGCAAGCCGCCGCACTCCACAGTAGCTTCGCGGCAGCGGACGCCGCTGTCGACGCTCCGCCGAGCGCGAGTTCCCTTCCCGACGCCCCTTTACCGCAGCCGGCAAACGGAGGATACGAACCGATCACTGCAAAAGAGCGGCTCAAATGGCTCGCGGTGAAGACGTTCGGCATCGATGATCTCGCGGCAGGCGTGGTGTGGGCGGGCTACGGCACGGCGGTGAACAAGCCGCGCGAGGACGGTCCTCACTGGGGCGGATTCGGCGAGCGCTACGGGGTGCGTCTGGCGGGCGTCGCGACGAGCAACGTGATGGAAGCGGGCCTCGGCGCGATGTGGGGCGAAGATCCGCGCTACAAATCGGCGCGCGGGAAAGAATTCGGATCGCGCGTCTGGAGCGTGATCGAGCAGACGTTTGTCACGCGGCGGCGCGACGGGCATTTCGCTCCGGCGTACGCGCGGTACATGGCCGTGCCCGGGAGCAATTTTCTATCGAATGCCTGGAGGCCGGATAGCGAAGCCGATTCGTATCACGCAGGTATCCGCACGCTGGAAGGATTCGGCGCAGTCCTTGGCAGTAACGCGTGGGGAGAGTTTTGGCCGACCGTGCGGGATCGGATGATTCACAAACACTAAGCGGAGCGCGTCGGGCTTTCGTAGCGCCGGCTGCGATCACTGTCTGTTTCTGTAGGGGCACGGCATGCCGTGCCCGGCGATCATTCTTGGCACAATCAACCCACTTGCTCCGCATTCTTCTTTCGGTCCGAGCGATTCGTTACAATCGAGCCGCATTACCATGCAAGCCGATTCGTCAATACCGCGCCGGCGCTCGGTAAGGCTGCATCTGTTCGACTATTCTGCGCAGGGAGCGTATTTCATAACCATCTGCGCCAAGGACAAGAAACCACTTTTCGGGCGCATGGACGGCATCGATGTCCGGCTCACGATGATTGGGAAGACTGTGGACGAGTGTTAGCTGGACATCCCGACTCACTTCCCGCACGTCGAACTCGCAGCGCATTTCGTCATGCCCGAACACCTGCACGGAATCATCCTCCTTCGGCGAGTGCAGAATGGCGACGACTGCGCCAAGGATGCGCGCCGGGCACGGCATGCCGTGCCCCTACGGGCCGAAAACCATTCGCGCGAATTCGCGGTTCCGGTTGCGCGGTCGATTCCCACGATTGTCGGCGCGTTCAAGTCCGCCGTTTCGAAACGCGTCCGGCTTCAGGCTAGCAAAAACATCTGGCAGCGCGGTTATTATGAACACGTCATCCGCAACGCGGACGATTTTGAAAAGACCTGCGAATACATCCGCATGAACCCCGCGCGCCGCGCACTCAGATCCTAGCGTGCCTGCCGCCGGCGCTACGAAGAATTACTGAATTGTGATCGAAGATTGGCCGAGGGCGAGGGCGGAGGCGAGGCGCGCGCCGCGATCGTCGGAGGGAATGCCGAAGCGGCAGCGCACGAAGCGCACGTTTTCGAGATCGAGGTCGCCGTCTTCGTAGCGCAGGCGCGTGCCAACGAAGGTGACGTTGCGCCAGCGAATGCCGTCGAGCGTTTGCGCCGCGCCGGCGATGGTGATGTTCTCGACGCGCACGCCGTCTGAACTCCCAGGCTCCCCTTGCCGGGGACCTGGGAGCCCTTCCTTGAGCGAGCGCGTGGCGGCGGGCGGCAGCAGAATTTCCGCGGTGTCGGGCATCAGCGTCGCGTCGAGATAATTTCCACCGAGCGCGTGCGGATTGAACGTCTCGTTCGCGGCGATCGTGCGCGGCGCGTCGATGCGGACCGGGCCGGTCACATCGCCGGCGGGCTCATTGAGCGACGAGCGCAGCTCGGCAAGCGAGACGCGCGCCTGCGTCACGTGGTCGAAGAGGCGCTCGTTCTGAGTTTTCGCGATGACGGTATCGAGCGCGGCGTTCGCTCCGCTGAAGAATGATCGGTCGGCGGTGAACGACTGAAGCCGCGCCGCAGTGAGAATCGACTCGCTGCGATCGACGGCGACCTCCGCGGCGGTGAGATTGCCTGCGGCGGCGGCCTGCAAACTTTCGGCGAGCGAGTCGGAAAAATCGCGCTGCCACGGCGCGACGGGCACTGCGGCGGCAAGCGTCGAGTCAGAGTAAACGGCAGGCTGCGGGTGCGACACGCGGCGAATCGAATGGACGCTTTGCCACGCGAGGCGTCCGATGAGAAGGATTAGAGGCAAGGGGATCGCGATGCGCGCGTAGATGGGCATGCGCGTGAACGCGTTGGCGCGCCCCGTGTGATGGCGCGAGCGTCCCCAATGCTTGGACTGCTGCCACCTGCGCACGTCCGATGCCCCCAGCGGAGCATTGTAGTCCAGACGAGATGAATCGAGTGTGAAGGTGTGCAAAATTGAACGGTGGGAGGCACCGGCGCCTGGGAACGCCAATCTCCCGATTGGCGTTCTTGGGGCCATTAAGGAGAATGGCGCTCCGAGGGAATGGCGGCGGTTGCGGTTGGCTACGAGCGAGCGCAATCGTTCGCGAGCTCGGAGCGGAGAAAGTCGAGCAGGTCGCGATGGTCGGCGAAGACGTGGGTTTCAGGGCGGAGCGGAAGCGATTCGGCCACGCCATGCCGAGCATCAGCGCCGGGCATTCGCCCCAAATTGTTGGCGGACTGTGCCCCTATAGAGACCCTTCGATGCACGCGGGCGACGAAGCCGTGGGTTGCGCGACCCTTGCTCGAAGGGACGACCTCCGTAGCTTCGATCTCGATGTGGTGGATCGGGGATTTATCTTCGGAATTGGCGCGGTCGGAGAGATCGTCGTCAGGCGATGAGTGGGAGGCGTCGTCGGATGCGAGGAGTTCTTCGGCCGCGGAGCGCGCGTCTTCGAGCGCCTGGCCAAACGTCGGATTGATGTGGTAACGCCCGTTGATGAATGGCATGAGTCCTCTCAATTGTGAAACTGTATAGGATCGTTGAGCCAGGTACGAAGGCGTGGGACTATTGCTCGGTTAAACCGAGAGCGAAGCCTAATGGCTAAGCGTGCAATCTGGGCGCTATTCCTCGCTGTCCCTTTGTGCTTTCTGGGGACAGCCGTAGGCGATAACGTGAACTGCCCGGACCGCCTACGAACCCTGATTTCTCCAGGGTTCGCGTGGGCACTATACTTCCACTTTTCTGGAGGATTTGCCCGACAGCTATCCAGCTTCGTTAGAACCGGCCTCGCGCTGAATTTCGCATTTTATTTTTGGCTGATCTTCGGGCTCTGCTGTCTGTTGCCTCGGCGAAGATCAATCGGTGGCCACTAATCACTAGCCACCGGTTTTCGCGCGGATTCGATTTCGAGGATGCGGTTGATCTGGTGCCACGAGCGGCGTCGATGCGGCGGCGCGACAAGGCGCGGGCTCGAAGACAAACCTTGTCGCTGCGACAGAGTCTCCGCGACGGCCTCGCTTCGTCCGCCTACGGCGGACTCAGCGCGAGGCGGCAGCGAGGAAGGGCTTAACAGCCCGTCGGTTTTCGCAGGGCTAAAGCCCTGCGCTTCCACACAAGAGGGCAATTCGTGCCAAGTATCGTCGCCGGGCACGACTGATCCCCCAGGCTCGACTGGCCGTCGACCTGGGGGCCCCGCCTGCTGTGCCCCTACAACACCTTCATCGACGGTGCGCCCCGCCGAATGGTGATCATCGCGCCAAGAATTTTTGCCGGGCACGATATATCGTGCCCCTACTGAAGAATCTCGCGAGGCGGCGTCGCCACTGAATTGGAGGGAGTCATTCCGAGGGCGGGCGCGCTGCGGCTGTGCAAGCGGCGCTCCCAACGAAAGGTCGTAACCGTTCGCTGGAGGAGGCGAGCGGAAAACCGATTCGTCGTCCGCGAGCGGCCGCGTCGAGGACTCGGAATGACTCTGGGTGAAGGGCGAAGACGCGCGGGGAGAGGCGTCGGCAGTCGCGGCGGCGGAATTTTCTGCGGCATCGGGCGCGAGCGTGGCCGGAAGCATTTCGGTAGCGTGCGCGGCTGCGGCGATGGCGCGTTCGGTCGAGTAGCCAACAGGGATCGGCGGAATTCCAGCGACGCCGAGAATCGAGTTCAGCAGCGCGCGATTTTCGGTCCGCAGACGGGCGATTTCGGCTCCCTGCCGACCGATTTCCGCGCGCTGCCGTGCGACTTCCGCTTCGAGTGCGCGGATGCGACACGTGCGCGTGATGTGTTGCCAAAAGATAGCGATTCGTTTCATTACGGGATGAATTACTGGGGATCAGCAGCCGTGCTAGAATCCACGTCAATCGAAGGCGGCGTCCGAAGCGGGGAGCAAATCGGATATGTGGGACAGTCCGATACATCTGCTGATCGTTCTATTCGTCCTGCTTTTTCTGTGTGTTCCCTACTTTGTTCCCACGATCATCGCTTTTTATCGAAAGAAGGCAAATCGGCTCGCAATTCTCGCCGTCAATGTTCTGCTCGGGTGGACTCTCATTGGGTGGGTGATCGCCCTCGTTTGGGCGCTAAAGGTTGACGTTGTCGATCGCCCCGCGTAGTCGCCAAAAACCTCGCGATGAGCTAAGTGGGCTTTAGCCCCGGCGTTCCGATGCCCTGCGTGGTGAGTTCAGCTTCGAGCGCGCGCGAATAATTCGTGCGCGTGATGCGCCGCCAGAGATCGATGAGCAACATTGTTACCTCATCGGGAAATCGGCAATGTGATATCGTCGCGACAAATGGCGACGTACTCGATACGGAACGAGAAGGACCGGATTATCGCGACGCTCGCGCCGACGGTCCGCCTGCGCGCAAGCGTCCTCTACACACTCGGGGTCGCGGCGCTTGTCGCTGAGATGGCATTGACTTACCCACATCATCGCGACAGCTTTGCTCGCTACCCTACTACCGACTTCAAGGATCCGAAATTAAGTTGGTGGGGCTGGTTCATATTCAGCGTTCTTTTCTTGTGCGCTCTTGTGATTGCTCTCGTGTCGACGAGGCATTGGGTTCGCATTCACCAGCAGGAACTGGAGTTCGGCGCAGACGTGCTAATTTACTGGCACGATCCCCGATGGTTGTTCCGCTCGCGCCGTTACGACATGAAGTTCATCAAGTGGCCTCGTTTCGCCGATGGTCACATCGAGTTCGATTATCCCGGCGGACCGGTCCGCATCGGCGTGTCGCTTCAGAAGTTCGAAGTCCAAGAAATTCTCGGGGCCTTGTGCCATCGATTTCCCGACCTCGCGCCGATTTGGAGCCGCTGCGTCAACTCCACGGCCGAGAGCGCTCCCCAAACACTGACTGCGCCACGATAGAGTCGGGTATTGCTATTGATGGCGACGATGGGGGCCGTGGCGGAATTTCACGGGCCGGACAGGGCCGCGGGGGCGCTCGAATTGCGGCGGCTTGATGCGTCCGGATTCTTCGAGCGTGAATTTGCGGGACTGCATGGCGCGGATCGTCGGATCGGCGGAATAGGCGTGCGCGGCGATGCGGTCGGCGAGCGGCATGCGCGAACGCCAGCCGCCGGGATCGCCGCGATGCGCGGCGTAGCGTGATTTGAGGCCGTAGCGGGCGGCATCGGCGGGATCATCGCCGTCGCACTTCTCGATGTCCTCGACGCGAATCGGATCGCGCACCAGCGAAGGCAGCGTGCGAATCAGCTCGAAGCAATTATCAGTCAGCAGCCACTCGCCCGATCGGAACATTTGGTACATCAGCATCCAGCCGCCGACGCGGTCGTCGTCCGCGGGGACGGGGCGCGGCAGGCCGGCAGCGGCGAAGACGTCGCCCATCTGTTCGGCGATCGAAGCTTCACCGGTGCGGTGCGCGAAGGCGTCCGGCGAGAGGTAGATCGCGTCGATTTTTTCGCGCGCGTCGCTTCCCTGCTCCTCTTTGTCATTCCGAGTGAGGCGGTTCCCCAGCCGACGAGGAATCTGCTGTTGGGGTTCGACGAAGGAAGCAGAAGCAGATC
>Ga0187779_10000089_pt1 | contig 67756 bp, 59 predicted proteins | sample 1015_Q2_SP10_10__FD_132435 | JGI IMG/M metagenome (GOLD analysis project Ga0187779, IMG submission 132435) | Tropical peat soil microbial communities from peatlands in Department of Meta, Colombia - 1015_Q2_SP10_10_MG | ecosystem: Environmental > Terrestrial > Soil > Wetlands > Peat | place...
ATGATCGCGTTCCGGCAGGAATGCCGTGCCTATGCGCAGCATTGGCTCGAGGTGCAGCGCGAGGAGTTCAAGCGCCTCGGCGTCGAGGGCGACTGGGAACATCCCTACACGACCATGGACTTCTTCGCCGAGGCGCAGATTGCGCGCGAGCTGATGAAATTCGCCGCCAACGGCTTGCTGTACCGCGGCTCGAAGCCGGTGATGTGGAGCGTGGTGGAGAAGACGGCGCTGGCGGAAGCGGAGGTCGAATACGAGGACTACACTTCAGACACGGTGTGGGTGAAGTTTCCCGTCAGCAATGCCGCAGAGGTTGACGAAGCAAAGGGAGCGTCGGTTGTCATCTGGACGACCACGCCATGGACAATTCCTGGAAACCGCGCGATTAGCTTTTCCTCAAAGATCGCCTATGGCCTTTATAAAGTGACAGATGCACCCACCGACAATTGGGCGAAGGTCGGTGAAGTTTTCATACTGGCGGACAAATTGGCCGCGGAGGTTTTCAAACAGGCCCGCGTTACCGGACATGAGAAAATTGCAAACATCGCGGCGAGCGAATTGGCAACAATCACATGTGCGCACCCACTTCGCGGTCGCGGGTACGACTTCATCGTTCCGCTATTCGATGGGGAACATGTCACTGATGATACCGGTACGGGATTTGTTCACACCGCCCCAGGTCATGGCCGTGAAGACTTCGATATTTGGACGAAGAATGTTGCTCTCCTCGCCGCGTCCGGCATAAACACCCTTATCCCCTACACCGTCGACGAAAACGGTGCCTTCACAGAGGCTGCGCCCAGCTTTACGGGCAAACGCGTCATCAACGACAAAGGCGAGAAGGGCGACGCCAACGAGGCGGTGATCAAGGCCCTGATCGACGCGCATATGCTGATCGCGCGTGGTCGCCTCAAGCACCAGTATCCGCATTCCTGGCGGTCGAAGAAGCCGATTATCTTCCGCAACACGCCGCAGTGGTTCATCGCGATGGACAAGGACATCGCGAGGAAAAGCGACACGCTGCGCGCCCGCGCGCTCGTCGCGATCAAGGTCACGCGCTGGGTGCCGGAGCAAGGCGAGAACCGCATCACCGGCATGATCGAGGACCGGCCCGATTGGGTGATTTCGCGGCAGCGCGCCTGGGGCGTGCCGATCACGGTGTTCATCAAGCAGAAGCCGGATGGCTCGGTTGAAATCCTGCAGGACCGCGAGGTCGAACTGCGCATCGTCGAGGCCTTCGAGAAGGAGGGCGCCGATGCCTGGTATGCCGTCGGCGCGCGCGAGCGCTTCCTCGGCAAGCTTGCCAACGACAGTTGGCAGAAGGTCGACGACATCTGCGACGTCTGGTTCGACTCCGGCTCCACGCACGCCTTCGTACTGGAGGACCCGGTGCATTTTCCGACGCTCGCCGGCATCAAGCGCAAGGTCGACGGCGGGAAAGACACCGTAATGTATCTGGAAGGCTCCGACCAGCACCGCGGCTGGTTTCACTCGTCGCTGCTCGAGAGCTGCGGCACACGCGGCCGCGCACCGTTCGACGTCGTGCTGACGCACGGCTTCGTGCTCGACGAGGACGGCCGCAAGATGTCGAAGTCGCTCGGCAACGTTACCGCGCCACAGGACGTCATCAAGCAGTCGGGCGCCGACATATTACGAATGTGGGTCTGCGCTTCGGATTATGCTGACGACCTGCGCATCGGCCCCGAGATTCTCAAATCCACCGCCGACACTTATCGCAAGCTGCGCAACACCATCCGCTGGATGCTCGGCACGCTGGCGCATTTCCACGACGACGAGCGCATAAAGGTCGAGCAGATGCCGGAGCTAGAGCACCTAGTGCTGCATCGGCTGGCCGAGCTCGACGCGCTGGTGCGCAAGGCTTATGCCGATTTCGACTACAAGCGCATCTTCGCCGCGCTGTCGGCCTTCATGACCTCAGACCTGTCGGCGTTCTACTTCGACATCCGCAAGGACACGTTGTACTGCGACCCGATCTCCTCGGTGAAGCGCAAGGCCAGTCTCACCGTGATCGACCATCTGTTCCGTTGCACCGTGACCTGGCTGGCGCCAATGCTCTGCTTCACCGCCGAGGAAGCCTGGACGTCGCGCTACGGCGCCGACGTCAAGTCCGTGCATCTCGAAGTCTTCCCCGAGGTGCCCGCCTCCTGGCGGGACGACAAGCTTGCCGAGAAATGGCGCAAGGTGCGCATCGTGCGCGGCGTCGTCACCGGCGCGCTGGAAATCGAGCGCGCGCGGAAGCGCATTGGCTCGTCGCTTGAGGCGCATCCAATTGTGCATGTGTCGAACGAGGAGTTGTTCGAGGCTGTGGCCGATGTCGACCTGCCCGAAGTGTGCATCACGTCGGCAGCCACCCTCGTCAAAGGCGACGCGCCGCCTCAGGCGTTCACGTTGTCCGACGTAAGCGGCGTTGCCGTGGTGCCCAACCTCGCCGAGGGCACCAAGTGCGCGCGGTCATGGAAGATCCTCACCACCATTGGCGCCGATCCGCAATTCGCGGATGTCTCGCCGCGCGACGCCCAGGCGCTGCGCGAGTGGGAAGCCGTGCGCAAGGCGGCGGAGTAGATGCGTCCGTTCACCCGCCTCGGCCTGATCGTCGCTGCGGTCACCTGCCTGCTCGACCAGGCGAGTAAGCTCTATCTGCTGGATGTGTTCGATCTCGCCGCCAATGGCCCCGTCCGGGTCGGCCCGTTTTTCGATTTTGTCCTCACCCGCAACCCCGGCATCAGCTACGGCCTGTTCCAGACCGAGAGCGCGCTCGGCCAGTGGGTTCTGTTGTCGGTCAAGGGGCTGGCGGTGGTACTGTTATGGGTCTGGCTGACGCGCTCGCAGAGCTGCCTCACGGCGCTCGCGCTTGGTCTCATCATTGGGGGAGCGCTGGGTAACGCCATCGACCGTCTGGCCTATGGCTGGGTCGCCGATTTCGTGTTTTTCCACATCAACACCGCCACTTGGCGGTTCGACTGGTATGTTTTTAACCTAGCCGATGTAGCTATCGTTGCTGGGGTTATCGGCCTGCTGTATGAATCTCTGGTCGGGGCCACGCCGCAAAAGCGCCCTGATCCGCAGCAATAAGCTTCCGGATGAAAACGACGAATTCCGCAGGGATTTGAAGGTTTTCAGGTGTCCATGAGCCAGCAACCTTACCGAATTCGACGGGATGCGCTGACTTTCAGCGTAGCGCTCGGCCTTGCCGCGGGTATTACCCTGCTCGCACCGCCCGGGCCAGCCCGCGCTGGCGACAACAACGACAGCAGCTTCTATGACCAGACCTTCGGCCGCGTGCTCGAGGGCTTTGGTCTCAAGAAGAGCGGCGAGGCGGACATTCAATATCGCGAAAGGCCGCCGCTTGTGCTGCCGAACGGCCGGGACCTGCCGCCGCCCGAGAAGTCAGAGGTTGCCGCCGCGCCGAATTGGCCGAAAGACCCGGACGTCAAGCGTCGCAAACTGGAAGAACAGCTTGAGAAGAATCGCAACATCAGCGACGAACGCGAGCGCGAGCAAAATCCGCTGCGTCGCGATCAACTGACGCCGGGGCCTGGCTCCCGCGGCGTGCAGGCCAGTAGCAGTGGACCCGGGCGTAGCGGCGACAAGGATTTCGGCGAGGTGCTTTCGCCATCAGCGCTCGGTTACAACGGCGGTCTGCTCGGCAAGATGTTCAACAGCAAGGACGAGGACAAGGCGCAATTCACCGGAGAGCCGCCTCGGGCCGACCTTACCGATCCTCCGGTTGGTTACCAAACCCCGTCGCCAAACCAGCCTTACGGCGTTGGCGGCAAATACACGCCAAAAGCGGAAGACGACTATCAGAACCGCGGCGAATTGAAGCGCTGACCGGTAAACCTCGCATCCGTTTTCTTCGTTTTGATTGCGTGGGGCGCATAACTCCAAACCCGCAAGGTTCCAAAACGTGAACTTGAACCGAGACGTTTTCATCGCCGCAGCGATCATCACGCTCGCGGTGGGCGCCACCCCCGTTTTCGCGGTGGACGATACCAGCGCCAAGGCCTCGCACTTCACGCTGCCAAATGGCCTCGAGCTTGTCGTCATTCCCGATCACCGCGCGCCGGTCGTCACCCACATGATCTGGTACAAAGTCGGCGCCGCCGATGAGACAGCGGGGAAATCGGGAATAGCGCACTTCCTCGAACATCTGATGTTCAAAGGCACTGCCAAGCATCCCGCAGGCGAGTTCTCGCAGGTGGTCTCGCGCATCGGCGGGCAGGAGAACGCATTCACCTCGTCCGACTACACCGCCTTCTTCCAGCGCGTGCCGAGTGAGCAGCTCAAGACCGTGATGGACTTTGAGGCCGACCGCATGACCGGCCTGCAATTGAGCGACGAGGTCGTGCTGCCGGAACGTGACGTCATTCTTGAAGAGCAGAACCAGCGCGTGCGCAACAATCCGCCCGCGCGCCTCGGCGAGCAGATCGATGCTGCGCTATTTCTGAACAGCCCTTATGGCAAGCCGGTCATCGGCTGGCGTCACGAAATGGAAGGGCTCACGCGCGACGACGCCATCGGCTTCTACCGCCGCTTCTATGGCCCGAACGATGCGATCGTAGTTGTGGCGGGCGATGTCGAGCCTCAGGCCGCGCTCAAGCTTGCCGAAGAAACTTACGGCAAGGTCGAGCGCCACAATGCCATCGCCCCGCGCAATCGGCCGCAGGAGCCGCCGCCCGTCGCGGTGCGCTCGCTGACGCTTGCGGATCCGCGCGTCGAGGAACCGCAGATGCAGCGTGACTATCTGGTGCCCTCGTTTATGACCGCCCAGAAGGGCGAGTCGGAGGCGCTCGAAGTGCTCGCGCATATCCTCGGCTCGGGCTCGAACAGCAGGCTCTACACCGCGCTGGTCGTCGATCAGAAAGTCGCCGTTTCGGCCGGTTCCTGGTACGACAGCACGGCGATCGATATGTCGAAGTTCGACGTATTTGGTGTTCCGCGCCAGGGCGTATCTTTGCAGCAGCTCGAGGCGGCGATCGATGCGGTCATCGCACAGGTCATCGACAAAGGCGTCACTCCTGAGGAGCTTACGCGCAGTAAGACCAAGCTGATCGCAGACGCGGTTTATGCTCACGACAACCAGGCGAGCATGGCGCGCTGGTATGGCGCCGCCCTCGCAACCGGCGCAACCGTCAGCGACGTCGATCATTGGCCCGACCGCATCCGCGCCGTCACCGCCGAGCAGGTGCAACAGGCCGCGCGGCAATGGCTCGACAAGCGCCGTTCGGTCACAGGCTACCTGATCAAGGACACCAGCCCGCAGGCGGAGAAACGCTCATGATCCGGTTCGCCACTTCGATCGCGCTGGCGCTGCTGGCGTTGTGGGCCGGCGTATCCAACGCTTCGGCGATGACGATCGAGCAGATCGTCAGCCCGTCGGGCATCCACGCTTGGCTCGTGCGCGAGCACTCGGTGCCGCTGATCGCCCTCAACTATGCCTTCCACGGCGGCTCGACCCAGGATGATCCGCTCAGGGCCGGTACCGCGCACTTCACCGCCGATATGCTCGACGAGGGCGCGGGGGACATCGACAGCAAGACCTATCACGCCAAGCTCGAAGAGCGTGCCATCGAGATGACTTTTAACGCCAGCCGAGACTATTTCCGCGGCTCGCTGCGCATGCTCACCGAGAACCGCGACGAGGCTTTCGATCTGCTGGGGCTGGCGCTGACCAAGCCGCGCTTCGATGTCGATGCGCTCGAGCGCGTGCGTGGACAGGAACTGGCCGAGTTGCGGCGCGAGACCACCAATCCGAACGAGCTTTCGAGCCGGAGTTGGTGGAGCACGGCTTTTCCCGGCCATCCTTATGGCCGCGACAGCAACGGCACACTCGAGACCATGCCGCGCATCACCGCTGACGACATGCGCAGCTATGTGCACCGCGTTTTCGCGCGCAAGGAGCTGACGATTTCGATCGTTGGCGACGTCGATGCGGAAACGGCCGGCAAGCTCATCGATCGCGCCTTTGGTGGTCTGCCGGCGGATAACGATCTCAAGCCTGTGCCGTCCATCAAGCCGAGCAATCTCGGCCGCCGGATCGTCATCGACGTCAATGTGCCGCAGGCGGTGGTGACGTTCGGCGGCGAGGGCGTTGCCCGGAACGATCCCGACTTCATGGCCGCCTATATCGTCAACCACATCCTAGGCGGCGGCGGGTTCTCGTCGCGGCTTTATCGCGAGGTGCGCGAGAAGCGCGGCCTCGCCTACGGCGTCTCCGACCAACTGGTCTGGTTCCGCCGTGCCGCTGTTGTCATTGGCGGCACTGCGACGCGCGCCGACCGCACGGCGGATGCCCTGAAGGTGATCGAGAGCGAGATCAAGCGAATGGCCGAGAGCGGGCCGACGCCCGCCGAGCTCGACGAGGCCAAGGCCTTCATCAAAGGGTCATATGCGCTGTCGCTTGACAGTTCGAGCAAGATCGCAGCGCAGCTGACCCAGATCCAGATCGACGATCTCGGCGTCGATTATGTCCAGCGCCGCAGTGCGCTGATCGATGCCGTTTCGATCGAGGACGCCAAGCGGGTGGCAAAGCGCCTCTATGGCGGCGGCCTCCTCGTGACAGTTGCCGGCCGTCCCGCAGGTCTGAGCTCCGGCACCGAATAAATTTTAGCACGTTATGCTCCGGAAGCGGTATGGCCGGGCTTGTCCCGGCCATGCCATTTAGGTACCCACGCGACCGCATAGCGGTGGGAAGAAACCATGCCGATCGTCCAGTCCATCGACAGCGCGCTCGAAAAGTCTGTCGGCAAGCACGGCGTGTCCGACAAGACGCTCGCCGACATGCTAGGCCGGGCTGAAGGCGCGCTCGAGGACCTGCGCAAGCGCCATGGCGACGGTTCGCTGCCGCTGTTGCACCTGCCGGAAACGCATGGCGACCTGCGTGACATCCGCGCGACCGCCAAAAGGCTCGCAGCGAACGCAACCGACATCGTCATTATGGGCACCGGCGGCTCCTCGCTCGGCGGGCAAACGCTGGCGCAGCTTGCGCATCATGCCGTGCCCGGCGCCGGCGCGTTGCGCGAGCCGCCGCACCTGCACTTCATCGACAATCTCGATCCCGACACCTTCGCGACGCTGCTTGCGCGGCTGCCGCACCAGACCACGCGTTTCGTCGCGATCTCGAAGTCCGGCGGCACGGCAGAAACGCTGATGCAGACTATCGCCGCGTTGCAGGCGGTAAAGGCTGAAGGCCTCGCGCAACGCATCCCCGACAATTTCCTAGGCCTCACCGAGCCGGCAAAGCCCGGCAAGCGCAACGGTCTGCGCGAACTGCTCGGCAAGCATCGCGTGCCGATGCTTGAGCATCACACCGGCGTCGGCGGGCGCTATTCCGTGCTCACCGATGTCGGCCTGCTGCCTGCGGCATTGCTCGGTCTCGACATCGGTGCGGTGCGTGAGGGCGCGGGGCTTGCGTTCGCGCCGGTACTGGCGAAGAAGAAGGCCGCCGAAGTTCCCGCGGCGCTCGGCGCCGCGCTCGCGGTGGCGCTGGCTGGTCACGGCAAGACCATCAGCGTGCTGATGGCCTATTGCGACCGGCTCGAGCGCTTCACGCGCTGGTACGTGCAGCTCTGGGCCGAGAGCCTCGGCAAGAACGGCAAGGGCACGACACCGCTCGCCGCGCTTGGCCCCGTTGACCAGCACAGTCAAGTGCAACTTTTCATCGGCGGGCCGCGCGACAAGCTGTTCAACGTCGTCACGGTCGGCGGCAAGGGCCAAGGGCCGCGCATGGATGCGGAGCTCGCCAAGCTTGCCGGCGAGCCGGAATTTGCCGGCAAGACCATCGGCGACCTGGTCGCGGCAGAAGGCCGCGCCACCGCCGAAACGCTCGCCAAGAACGGCTGCCCGGTACGCACCGTCCACATCGAACGGCTTGATGAGGAGTCCCTTGGCGAGCTGATGATGCATTTCATGCTGGAGACGATCATCGCCGCGCATTTGCTTGGCATCGACGCCTTCGACCAGCCGGCAGTGGAAGAGGGCAAGGTGCTGGCGAAGAAATATCTCGCGGGCGGCTGATGCCGCGCATCACCGACACCATCGAGATCGACGAGTCCGAATTGTCGGAATCCTTCGTTCGCGCCTCGGGGCCGGGCGGGCAGAATGTCAACAAGGTGTCGTCGGCGGTGCAACTGCGCTTTGACGCGCGGCATTCGCCATCGCTCCCCAATGACGTCGCCGTTCGCCTGATGCGCATTGCTGGCAAGCGGGTGACCAAGGAGGGTGTCATCGTCATCGTCGCCCAGCAGCACCGCGACCAGACGCGGAACCGCAAAGCGGCGCGCGAGCGTCTGTTCGACATGATCCGGGAGGCGGCAGTTCGGCCCAAGCCGCGCCGCGAAACCAAGGTGCCGCGGGCGCAAAAGCGGGCGCGGCTCGAGTCGAAGAAACACCGCTCCGGCATCAAGGTGATGCGCCGCGGCGGCTGGGAATAGCGGGGGAAGGGCGGTCCTGCCGCCTCGTGGGCGCCGTTTTGGCCCGATAAAGTCGGACGAAATCGAATCAGGTCCATCATGCCCGTCCGCCAGCTGCCCGAGACCATCGTCAATCGCATCGCCGCCGGCGAGGTGGTCGAGCGCCCGGCGAGCGTCGTGAAGGAACTCGTCGAGAATGCGCTCGATGCCGGTGCGCATCGCATCGAGGTGTTGACAGACGGCGGCGGCCGCAGGCTCATCCGCGTCACAGACGACGGGGATGGCATGACGCGCGCCGATCTCGAATTGAGCATCGAGCGTCACGCCACCTCCAAGCTCGACGCTGACGATCTGCTCGCCATCAGGACGCTTGGCTTCCGCGGCGAGGCGCTGCCCTCGATCGGCGCCGTGGCGCGGTTGACGATCACCACGCGGCACACGTCGGAGCCGCACGCGTGGACACTCTCAGTCGATGCCGGAACCAAGTCGGACCTCAAGCCTGCGGCTTTGTCGCAAGGCACCACCGTCGAGGTGCGAGACCTGTTCTACGCGACGCCGGCGCGGCTAAAGTTTCTCAAGACCGATCGCAGCGAGGCTGAAGCCGTGCGCGAAGTCATCCGCCGTCTGGCAATGAGCCGGCCGGACGTGTCGTTCACGCTCGCCGGCGAAGAACGCGCGCCGGTCACCTGGGGGCCGGCGAACGACAATCTGGCGCGGCTCGGCGACGTGCTCGGCGCCGATTTCCGCGCCAATGCGTTCGCGGTCGAGGCCGAGCATGAAGGCGTGCGCGTCACAGGCTTCGCCGGCCTGCCGACACTGTCGCGCGCGAATTCGCTCGGCCAGTATCTCTTCGTCAACGGTCGCCCGGTGCGCGACAAGCTTCTGTTCGGCGCGGTCCGCGCTGCCTATGCGGATTATTTGCCGCGCGACCGGCATCCGGTGCTGGCTCTGTTCGTCACGCTCGATGCGCGCGAGGTCGACGTCAACGTTCATCCGGCCAAAACCGAGGTCCGCTTCCGCGACGGTGCGCTGGTGCGCGGATTGATCGTACGCGCGCTGAAGGAGGCGCTGGCGCGTGAAGGCGGCCGCGCGGCGACGACGGGCGGCGGCGCCACCATCGCCGCCTTTAGGCCGCTGGCGACGCCAAGGCGTGGTGCTTACGACTGGCGGCGATCTCCGGCGCGTCCTTCGGGCTTCGCGCCGTCACGCGGCGGCGCGGCGCTTGGATTTGCCGAAGCGGCTCAGGCGGCCTTCGATGTCGGCGAGCCCGCAGCCGATGCCGCGGTCGCGCACTTCGAGCCGGCGCCGGACCGGATCGAGCGCCCGCTCGGTGCCGCCCGCGCGCAGGTGCACGAGACTTACATCGTGTCTCAGACGCGCGACGGCCTCGTCATCGTCGACCAGCACGCCGCGCACGAACGCATCGTTTACGAGCGGATGAAGGCGGCGATCGACGCCTCCGGCATCGCGCGGCAGATCCTGCTGATTCCTGAGGTCGTCGAGCTCGATGAGGCTGACGCTGCGCGGCTTGTCGCGCGCGCGGGCGAACTGTCGCGCTTCGGGCTGATCCTTGAAGATTTTGGCCCCCGCGCGGTCGCGGTGCGCGAGACGCCGGCGCTGCTCGGGGAGGTCGATGTTCGCGGCCTGCTACACGATCTGACCGAGCACATGGCCGAATGGGACGACTCGCTGCCGCTCGAACGCCGGCTGATGCATGTCTCGGCGACCATGGCCTGCTATGGCTCGGTGCGCGCCGGACGCCGGCTCAAGCTCGACGAGATGAATGCGCTGTTGCGCGAGATGGAGACGGCGCCGAACTCCGGCCAGTGCAACCATGGCCGGCCGACTTACGTGGAGCTGAAACTGACGGACATTGAGAGGCTGTTTGGGCGGCGTTAACGCGCGCGCAGAAAAACGAACTCCGTATCGTTATAGGCACGCCGCTCTAGCTCCTCGAAGTCCTCCGGTGCCTTGAACCCGCCGTCCGCTCTTTCCTCCACCACGATCAACGCCTGCGGCTTGAGCCAGCCGCCCTCGCGCGCGGAGGTGAGCGCCTTCCCCGCAAGGCCCTTGCCGTAGGGCGGATCGAGAAACACCAGGCCGAACGGCTCGACCGGATACGTGGGGCCGAGCTTGGTGGCGTCGCGGCGGAAGATGCGGGTGATGCCGCCAAGGCCAAGGCTCTCGACATTGGCGCGCAAGAGCGAGCGCGCCTCGACGCCTTCATCGACGAGCAGCGCAAAGGATGCGCCGCGCGAGATCGCTTCGATGCCGAGTGCGCCGGTGCCGGCAAACAGGTCGAGCACGCGTGCGCCATCGACCGGATCGCCGTAAGCATGAGTCAGGATGTCGAACAGCGCCTCGCGCAGGCGGTCGCTGGTCGGCCGGATGGCATTCGACTTCGGCGCTGCGAGCGGACGCGAGCGCAGTCTGCCGCCGACGATCCTCATTCCTTCGGCCTCGGATATTTTGGCCGCGGCCCGCCACGCCGGTCGCGGCGCGAGTGCTTTTTTCTGTCATTCCGGGACCCGCGTAGCGGGGGCCCGGAATCCAGAGATGATAATTGTGTGCGACCTTTCTGGATTCCGGGCTCGCGACCTTTCGGTCGCGCCCCGGAATGACGGGGAGAGGCGGCGGTCGTTTCACTTTCGAGTGGGGAGTCGAAATCCGCATGCGCTCGCGCCGCTAACTTGGGTCCCAGCGCCGCACGCAAATCCTCGGTCGGGACCTCCTCGACCTCGCCGTCGTCGAGTTCACCCAGTTCAAGCGGCCCATAGGACACGCGGATCAGGCGATTCACTTTCAGCCCGAGATGTTCGAGCACCTTGCGTACCTCGCGATTCTTGCCCTCGCGGATGCCGACCGTGAGCCAGATATTGGCGCCCTGTTCGCGGTCGAGCGTCGCTTCGATCGCGCCGTAGTGAATGCCCGCGACCGCAACGCCGCCGCGCAGGCGATCGAGTGCCTCTTGCGTGACGCGCCCCAGCGCGCGAACGCGATAGCGCCGCAGCCAGCTGGTCGCCGGCAGTTCGAGCATGCGCGCCAACCCGCCGTCATTGGTCAAAAGCAGCAGGCCTTCGCTGTTGATGTCGAGCCGCCCGACGCTGATCACGCGCGGCAGGCGTTTCGGCAGCGCCCGGAAGATCGTCGGCCGCCCCTGCGGATCGGCGTGCGTCGTCACCAGCCCGCGCGGCTTGTAGTAGCGGAAGAGTCGCGTCCGCGCGCGGCCGGGTAGGGGTGAGCCGTCGACGACGATCTGGTCACGCGGGCTGACATTGAGCGCCGGCGATGAGATCACCGAGCCGTTGACGGAGACGCGGCCGGCCGCGATCCAGGCTTCCGCCTCGCGCCGCGAGGCAAGGCCCGCCCGCGCAATGACCTTGGCGATGCGCTCGCCGGATTTGTCAGGGTCGGATTTTTCGGGCATGAGCACGATTTATGGCATCCCCATCCTTCATGCAAATCGCGCTGGACGAGGCTCGGGCCGCCGAGAAATGCGGTGAGGTCCCGGTCGGCTGCGTCATCGTGCGCGAGGGCGAGGTCATCGCGCGGGCGGGCAATCGCACGCTTGCCGACAAGGATCCGACCGCGCATGCCGAACTGATCGCGATCCGCGCCGCGACGCGGGCGGTCGGCTCCGAGCGGCTGAGCGGCTGCGATCTCTACGTGACGCTCGAGCCCTGCACGATGTGCGCCGCGGCGATGTCGTTCGCCCGCATCCGCAGGCTCTATTTCGGCGCGGCCGATCCGAAGGGCGGAGCGGTGGAACATGGCGCGCGCTTCTTCGCGCAGCCGACCTGTCATCACTGGCCGGAGGTCTATGGCGGGATCAGCGAGAGCGAGTGCGCTGCGCTGCTGAAAGGCTTCTTCCAGGCGCGACGTTAGCCGCTAGATCGTCTTGTCGACGAGCTTGCCCATGCCCGGCGGCGGCGGCGCTTGGCGCGCCGCGCTCGGAATATCGTCATTCGCCGGCTGGGGCGGCTTCTGCTGCGGCGTAGCGGTGGTTGGCATGATGGTTTGGATACCGATCGTGACGATGTACATTCGCCCGCCTGTTTAGAAGGCAGGTATCAATATTGTGCTTGGGCCATGCGCGAATTCTCACAATTGCGCGCAAGGATTTGTTGACCTTAGCTAGGCCGACTTCGCGAAATCCCAGGCCCTCTCGGCCAGCGGACGGATCATCTCGGCTTTGGCGGGTGCAAATTCGCTGGTCGCTGTGCCGTCGCGCACGCGGCCGATGATGCCCTGCAAGATGGCCGCGATACGGAAGAAATTATAGGCAAGGTAGGCGGGGAGATGCGGGCGCGGATCAAGGCCGGTGCGCGCCACGTAGTCGTCGACGTAGTCTTCCATCGACGGGATGCCGAGCCCGCCGAGGTCGTGGCCGACGAGCGTCGCGGTGCCGGCCGCGCTCTCCGAATGCGGCATGTGCCAGGCCATCAGGTGATAGGTGAAGTCGGCGAGCGGATCACCGAGCGTCGAGAGCTCCCAATCGAGCACTGCGGCGACATTCGGCGATTCACGACCGATAATCAGGTTGTCGAGTCGGTAATCGCCGTGCACCAGCCGCGCGGGCCCCGCAGGCGGAATGTGCGACGGCAGCCAGGCGATCAGGCGCTCCATTGCCTCGATCTTTTCGGTCTCGGAAGCGCGGTACTGCTTCGACCAACGATCGACCTGGCGGCTCACGTAATTTTCGCCGCGGCCGAAGTCGCCAAGGCCGATCTCCGCAGGATCGTAGGTATGCAGCGTGGCGATGGTCGCGTTCATTGCGTCGTAGACGGCGGCGCGCTCGGCCGCATTCGAGCCCGGCATCTGCGGCTCCCAGAACACGCGCCCCTCGACGAAGCCCATGACGTAGAAGGCGGTGCCGACGACCGTCTCGTCGTCGCAATAGAGCAGAGGCTCGGCGACCGGGAATCCTTGCGCCGACAATGCTCGGGTCACGCGGTATTCGCGGTCGACGGCATGCGCGGACGGCAGCAGCTTGCCCGGCGGCTTGCGCCGGAGCACGTAGCGCCGCGCCGGCGTTTCCAGCAGATAGGTCGGGTTCGATTGGCCGCCCTTGAACTGCTTGACAGTCAACGGTCCGGAAAATCCCTTGATGTTCTTCGTAAGGTGATCCCCGAGCCGCGCCGCGTCCATGCGCAGCGCTGGCACCGCGTCCTTGGTGCCGGAAAATGCCTGCTGGCGGTCGATCGACGTCATGTGCGCGCCGCATGCAAACGGTCGAAAAATCGTGTGACAAGCGGCGTCGACCAGAAAATGAACACCGCATCGGCGAGCAGCAGTAAGGCCATCGTCGCGATGCCACAGGCGAGCCGCGCGAAGGTTTCCGCCGGAAGATGCGGCACCACATGCACGTAGAGCCAGTTGAACGCGATGACGGAGACAGGCCCGAGCAGGACGGTGTCGCGCATGCGCTCAAAATAGTCCCGCTTTTCGATGATCGACAAGGTCGCTACCGCGAACAGGCCAGGCACGGGCAGGGCGCTCAACATGCCGAGCCATTGCGACGTCGTCACCGACGCGGCGCCAAGTAACAGCGCCGAGCATGCGCTAAAGAGCAGGAGTCGGACGATCCCATTGCGCGTGCGCCAAAACGCGAAGAATGCTTTGGCATGGCGCCATTTCGGCGCCTCGGGGCCGTCCGTACGCTCCCCGAGGCCTCGGACCTTCGGCTGCCAGAACAGCAATCCGGCGGCGCCGATGACGACGAATTGCAGCAGCAGCAAACCACTGGCTCCCGGCAGGTCATCGCGCCAGAGGATGGCGAGCGGCGCGAGGATTGCCCAGATGCCGGTCCAGACGATAAGGCGAACGACGAGCTTAACGTTCGGCGGTGCAGACACAAGCGTCGGCAGCCAGTCGCACCAGGCGATCATCAAGAACAGCACCACACCGTTGACGACGACGACCGCATAGATCGAATTGGCGACGGCGAGCGGATCATTGCCGGTCAGAATGCCGATGCCGTTGAGGATCGGGAACGTCAGCAGTACCCCGGCGATGCGCTTGTCGTAGGATTTGCCGATGTAACCGACGACGGCGAACACCAGCAGGCCGAGCAGCAGCTTGACGACGGCGATCGAGACGTCCGCAATCATGGCGCGCCGTTATTTGCGCGCTTCGAACTCGATCGGCGCGTCAGCGTAGATCTTGTATTGCTGAGTCTTCGGCTTGTCCTTGTCCTCGGCCCTGACGTACTGGATCGAGCTTTTGCCGATCAGCGCGCGGGGCAGGATCATCACGCGGATGAAGCGGCTCGATCGGTCCTCGGCGGCCCGTGCGAACACGGGATCAGGCCCGGTCTCATACCAGGCGCCGCCGACGCCGTAGGAGATCGAACGCCCGCGCGTGTCGATGCAGATGCCGCCCTCGATCATGCAGCGGATGCCGGGGCCCTGATGCACGTGCGTATAGGCGCAGCCGCCGGGCGGAAAGGCGACGCTGTCGCCGCGCATCAGCAGATCGCCCTTGGGCATCGTTTCGAGAAAAGCGCTGAGCTTCTCGTGCGTACGCATGCCGGGCGCATTGGCGGTGGTCGCGCCACGATCGCCGCGTGACAATTCCCAGCGCCAGCAACTTGCGCCGTCGTTGCCGGCCTTGACGACGATCTCACCCGAACCTTGCCACGCTTCGCCGGCCTTCACCGTCTTATCGCCGATGGTTGCGCTGCCATGCACGACGAAGATGAACCGCGGCAGCTGCGGCAACCGGAATTCGACCGGCTCGGTATTGGCGAGCGTATCCTCGAAGAGTCGCAGAACGGGGTGCATCTGACCGGCCTCCTGACGCAACTATACTATGGCCTCTCGCGCGCAATCGCGCGCCAGCCGATGTCGCGGCGGCAGAAGCCGTCCGGCCACTTGATGCGATCAACGGCTTGGTAGGCGCGGGCCTGCGCTTCGCGCACGGTCTCGGCCCTCGCGCACACATTTAGCACGCGCCCGCCATTGGCGAGGATGCGCGGGCCGTCGGCGATCGTGCCGGCGTGGAAAATCTCGACGCCCCCGACCTCGGCCGCCTTGTCGAGCCCTTCGATCACCGAGCCCTTGGCGTAGGCGCCGGGGTAGCCCTTGGCGGCCATCACGACGGTGAGTGCGGCGTCCTCGTACCAGCGCAGATCAAAGTTCTTGAGTTGCCCGTCGCGCGCGGCCAGAAGCGCCGGCAACAGGTCCGACATCATCCGCAGCATCAGCACCTGGCATTCCGGATCGCCGAAACGGACGTTGTACTCGATGAGCTGCGGCCCATCCTTGGTGATCATCAGGCCGGCGAACAGCACGCCCTTGTAGGGGGCGCCCGCCTTCTTCAGCGCCCGCACCGTCGGCAGCACGATCTCGTCCATCACGCGCTTTTCTATCACCGGCGGCATCACCGGCGCCGGCGAATAGGCGCCCATGCCGCCGGTGTTGGGACCCTTGTCGCCGTCGCCGACGCGCTTGTGGTCCTGCGCCGAGACAAGCGCGATCGCGGTGTCGCCATCGCATAGCGCGAAGAACGAAGCTTCCTCGCCAACGAGGCAGTCCTCGATCACGATCTCCCATGCCGGCTGCCCCAGGCCGCCGCCGAACATCGTATCGATCGCGTCTTCCGCCTCTTTGATACTCTCGGCGACGACGACGCCCTTGCCCGCCGCGAGACCGTCGGCCTTCACCACGATCGGCGCGCCCTTGGCGCGCACATAGTCCTTCGCCTCGCGCGCGTTCTTGAAGCGCTGATAGGCGGCGGTTGGAATATTGTTCGCTTTGCACAGGTCCTTGGTGAAGCCCTTCGAGCCTTCGAGCCGTGCCGCCCACTTGGTCGGCCCGAACGCCTTGATGCCGGCAGCCTCGAGATCATCGACAATGCCGGCGCAGAGCGGCGCTTCGGGGCCCACCACCACCAGGTCGATCCTCTTGTCCTTGGCGAAGGCAATCACGGCGGTGTGGTCAACGAGATCGAGCGTCACACACTCCGCCTCCTGCGCGATGCCGGCATTGCCCGGGGCGCAATAGAGCCTGGTCGTGAGCGGACTGGCGGCGATCTTCCAGGCCAGCGCATGTTCACGCCCGCCGGAACCGAGGATGAGAATGTTCATGGGCTGAGCGGCTTGGCCTTTGGGGACTGATCGCTATTTGGTGTAGCATGCGCCTTCACCCCCGCAAGAGAGTGGAGCGGAATGGCAGAGCCTGCACTGAATAACGCTGTGGAATGGACCGTCTCCGAACTGTCCGCGGCGCTCAAGCGCACGGTCGAGGACGCCTACGGCTATGTGCGGGTGCGCGGCGAGATTTCGGGCTTCAAGGGCGCGTCGCCGTCTGGCCATTGTTACTTCCGCCTCAAGGACGACAAGGCGGTGCTCGAGGCGGTGATCTGGAAGGCGACGCATCTGCGTATGCGCGTCAAGCCCGAGGAGGGCCTCGACGTCATCGCCTCTGGCCGGCTGACGACGTTCCCCGGCTCGTCCAAGTACCAGATCGTCATCGACACCATCGAGCCCGCCGGCATCGGTGCGCTGATGAAGCTGCTCGAGGAGCGCAAGAAGAAGCTCGCCGCTGAAGGCCTGTTCGACGAGGCCCGCAAGCAATTGCTGCCGTTCCTCCCTGACGTCATCGGCGTCGTCACCTCGCCGACCGGCGCCGTTATCCGCGACATCCTGCATCGCCTGGAAGACCGGTTCCCGCGTCGCGTCCTGGTCTGGCCGGTGCGCGTGCAGGGCGAGACCTCGGCCGCCGAGGTCGCGCGCGCCATCGAAGGCTTCAACGCGCTGCCGGAAGGTGGGGCGATGCCGCGGCCCGATCTCATCATCGTCGCGCGCGGCGGCGGCTCGCTCGAGGACCTGTGGTCGTTCAACGAGGAGATCGTGGTGCGCGCCGCTGCTGCGAGCATGATTCCGCTGATCTCCGCGGTCGGCCACGAGACCGATTTCACGCTCATCGACTTTGCCGCCGATTATCGCGCGCCGACGCCGACAGCCGCAGCCGAGAAGGCGGTGCCGGTGCGCGCCGACCTTATCACCGAGCTTCTGAGCAAGGCACGCCGTGCGCTCTCGTGCTGGCGGCGCAACATCGAGCGCAGCCGCAAGGAGCTGTCGCTGCTGTCGCGCGCGCTGCCGGCAATCAACGAATTGCTCAGCGTGCCGCGCCAGCGGCTCGATGCCTGCGCCGACCGGTTGCCGCGCGCGCTCATCGCCAATGCGCAGATTCACCATCGTCAGCTCGACCGTGCCGCCTCGCGCCTGTCAAAACGGCTGCTTTCCCAGCGCATCGACCGCGGCAAGGAACAGACCTCGGCATTTGGTGCACGCGCGAGCCGGGCCATGCTGACCTTGCTCGACCAGCGCGGCGCGCGCCTTGAGCGCGCCGAGCGGCTACTCGAAGCCTTCTCCTATCGCAACGTGCTCGAGCGGGGCTTTGCCCTGGTGCGCGACGGCGAGGGACGTCCTTTGCGGCGGGCCGCCGATCTATCGAGCGGCGCGCCGCTCGATATCGAATTCGCCGACGGGCGGATCGGTGCCGTGGCCGCCGGCGAGGCGAAGATGCGCCCGGTAATGAAGCCGAGGCCACGTCGGCGCGGCGGCTCGGACATCGAGGGGCAGGGCAATCTGTTCGGTTCCTGATGCGTTGGCGGGGTTTCGCTTCGCGGCGCGGCGCACTATGTTTGGCTGATCCCGGGGATTTGGAGGCCTGCTTGCTTAACCGCTCCGACCGCTCCTCGCCGATGAACGGCGAAGCCGAGGTTAAATATCTCGACGGCGATTTCCGTGTGGTGAAGCCTGGCGCCTATGTGCGCTGCGCAGTCACCGGCGAGGCGATCCCGCTTGAGGAACTCAAATATTGGAGCGTGGACCTCCAGGAGGCCTACGCCTCGCCCGAGGCGGTGCTCGAGCGTCACCGCGCCCATTACGCGCGGGCCAAATAGCTCACAGCCCGAGCGCGTCCGTCACCAGCTTCCGCAGCACATCGGCCTCGTCGACTGCCATCGTCACCGGCAGTGCTCGCGTGCGCGCAAATAGGGCCGAGAGCGCCGGCTCGCCGCTCATGCGCGCGTGATCCTTCTCGGTGGTGAGCAAAGTCAGCGCCTCATGCTCGGCAGCCATCACCAGTTCGGCGGCCTCTTCGGCGGTGTAGCGGTGATGATCCGGGAACGCTCGGTGCGCGGCGATCGTGATGCCGCAAGACTCAACGGTCGCGAAAAACTTTTCGGGGTCGCCGATGCCGGCAAAGGCCAGCACCCTGCGTTGCTTCAGCGCAGTGACGGCGGCAGCATAGGGCACCAGTCTGCCGTGCAGTACCGGCAGTCCGTGCCCCTGTGCCGCGGCGGCGACGTCGCCCGCGCCATGGTCGTCACCGACGACAAGCAGTGCCTGCGTTCGTGCGAGCTGTGTCTTCAACGGCGCGCGCAACGGCCCCGCGGGGAACACGCGGCCATTTCCGACGCCGCGGCGGCCGTCGACGACCGCCAGTGTGAAATCCTTGGCGATCGAGCCGTTTTGCAGGCCGTCGTCCATGACGATCACACGCGCGCCTTTGGCGCGCGCCAGCGCCGCGCCCTCGACGCGACTGCGCGCAACCACCGTCGGCGCGGCGCGGGCGAGCAGCAGTGCCTCGTCGCCGACGAGCGCCGCGGTATCGGCGCGCGCATCGACCACCCTTGGCGCAGTGGCGCTGCCGCCATAACCGCGGCTCAGGCAGAAGACCGTCTCGCCCGCCTGCGTCAGAAGCTTCGCCAGCATGATCGCCGTCGGCGTCTTGCCGGCACCGCCAAGGGTGAAGTTGCCGACGCACAGCACCGGCACCCCGACGCGCTCGCCGGCCTTCGCCATTCGGGCCGCGGCGATTGCGCCGTAGCCTGTTGCCAGCGGCGAGAGCAGGGCCGCACGCAGGCCCGCCTTTCGCCACCAGAAACGGGGCTCACGCATGGGTTCGCCCACGCAGTTGCAGTTGCATGAGATAAGGCTCGAGCGATTGCAGCGTGCGGTCGAGCGCCCCGCCGAGCGAGTCCACGGTCTGCTTCGCCGCATCGGCGGCGCGCTTGCGTGCGGCGCCATCGGACAGCAAGGCGCCGAACGTAGCAGTCAGGCAGTCGGCATCGACCACAAGCTCCGCGCCGTGAGCAGTGTCGAGCGCCCCGTAGATCTCGGCGAAATTTGCGACGTTTGGCCCGTGCAGGATGGCGGCTCCGAGCTTTGCGGCTTCGATCGGATTTTGCCCGCCGTGCTTTATCAATGAGCCGCCAATGAACACGACTGGCGCCAGCCTGTAGATCAAGCCCAGCTCGCCGACTGTGTCCGCGACATAAATCTCGGTCGCGGCGTCGAGCCGCTCGCCGCGCGAGCGCAGGGCGGCGTTCAGTCCTGCGGCCGCAGCCAGCTCGACCACGCCGCGCCCACGCTCTGGATGGCGTGGGGCGATGATGGTCAGCAGACCCGGGAAGTTGCCACGCAGGCGCTGATGCGCCGCGATCACTGCGCTCTCTTCGCCGGGATGGGTCGATGCCGCCGCGATCAGCGGGCGCAGCGCGATCGCGTCCTTAAGCTGCGTCAGCTTTTTGTCGTCGGCAGGCGGGGCCGGCCCATCAAGCTTGAGATTGCCCGCCGTCTCGACCCGTGGCGCGCCCAGTGCGGTCAGTCGCTCCGCATCAGCCAGCGTGCCGGCAAGGCAAAGGTCGAAGCGTTGCAGCAGGTCGACGATGGCTGAACGCAAGTAGTTCCAGCGCCGAAACGAACGCTCGGAGACGCGGGCATTGATCAGGATGAGGGGGATGCTGCGCGCGGAGGCTTCGATGATCATGTTCGGCCACAGATCGGCCTCGACCAGCAGTACGAGGTCCGGCCGCCAATGGTCGAGGAACCGACGCACGTAACGTGGGACATCGAGCGGTACGAATTGGTGGATCACTCCGCGCGGCAGTCGCTGCCCGGCCAGTTCGCCGGACGTGACCGTACCGGATGTCACCAGCACGTTCACACCACGGGCGCGTAACCGCTCGATCAATGGCAATACCGCCAATAGCTCGCCAACGCTCGCGCCATGCAGCCAGATCAGCGGACCGTTGGGGCGGGCGACACGCGCGATACCGTGGCGCTCGGGCAACCGTTCGCGCTGCTCCTTTCCGCGCTTCACGCGCTGCGCCAGGACTACAGGGGCCAATGCCGCCGCCACCGACGACAGGACGCGGTACGCCCGTAGCGCTGCCGGCAGGCGAGCGCTCACGAAGCTCTCCGTTTGCCGCGGTCGACGATCTCGTAGGCGCGTGCGGTGACGCGGTTGAGTTCGCGCTCGATCTCCTCACGCTTTTGCTCGAGCGCTGGATCGTCGGCCTCGCGCGACACGAAAATCGGCCCTGCCGCCACCATCGCGAGCCGGCCGAACGGCAGGTTGAAGGCACTGCGGTCCCAATTGTCGAACTCGACGCGCCGGCTGGTCGCCATCGCGACCGGATAGATTGGCCGCCCGGAGTGCTGCGCGAGCTTCACCACTCCCTGGCCGCAGACGCGCGAGACTTTCGGCACGTCGGCGGTGAGCGCGACGTTCCAGCCCTCTGCCAGCGAACTGAGCATTTCGTTGAAGGCGACGGCACCGCCTTTGCGATGGAAATCACCGCTGTGCGAGCCTGAACCGCGGATAGTGCCGATACCAAGCCGCTCGGCGGCTCGCGCATTGATCTCGCCGTCGCGATGCCGCGAGATCAGGACCTTGGCGCGATGGCCGCGATCGGGGCGTTTGATGAACGGCGCCATGAAATGCTGACCGTGCCACATGGCGATGATCGCCGGCTGTTGCACGACATCATAGATGTTTTCCGGCTCGAGCGTGACGCGGTTGGTCGCCCAGACAAAACGCAGATAGGACGCCGCCACCGCTCCGACGGCTTCCTGAAATCCAGGCGAAGCGGTGAGACGCTTGAGCGACGGCATCGTTTTCAGCGCGACGTATTCGTCGCGTTGGGGTCGAGCAGGCGGTGCAGATGGACGATGAAGTAACGCATGTGGGCATTATCGACGGTCTGTTGCGCTTTCGCCTTCCACGACGTGTAGGCGGTTGCGTAGTTCGGGTAGACGCCGACGATGTCAACCTTGTTGAGGTCGCGGAACTCGGTGCCGCCGAGCTCGGTCAGTTCGCCGCCCAAGACGAGATGCAGAAATTGCGGTTTTTTCTCGGGTGCTTGGTCGGACATGGCTCGATCCCTGGAAGACGTGCCGGCGGTGGCGTGGACGTACAATGGTGGCCTTGAATGGGCGGGTGGCGCAAGTTTTAAGCGAACTCGGCCATGCGGCCGCGTACAAATTCGATCAGTGCGGCGTGTCGCTCGCGTCCTGCGGCGATCAGCGGGCCGTGCTCGACATGCACGCGATTGAATGTGAGTCCCCGGCCGGAAAAATCGGTGAGCACGCCGCCGGCTTCGTGCACCAAAAGGTCGGCTGCCGCAAGGTCCCAATCGTGGCTGCCGCCGGAGGCAAAGGCCGCATCCAGTTCCCCGTGAGCGACGCGGGTGAGTCGCAACGCCAGTGAATGGATTTTGGGTTTTGCGTCGACCTGCGGGTGCAGGTCCTTGAGCCGCTCCAGATAGCGACGCGGACCAGCAAGCCTGGCTCCGGACAGGTTGGCGCCGGCGCTGACGTGGATGCGCGCACCGTTGAGCGTTGCGCCGTGGCCGCGCGCGGCGAGGAACATTTCATCCGTAACTGGTGCGTAAATCGAGGCGAGCTGCGGACGGCCTTTCTCGACGAGAGCCACGGCGATCGTCCAGTCAGCGCGGCCGTTGATATATGCGCGCGTGCCGTCGATCGGATCGACGATCCAGGCCAGCGGCATTGCGCGGTCGGGAAAGTGGTCCTCGGTTTCCTCCGATAGCCACCCCGCGTCGGGTGCGAGCGCAACGAGCCGTGCACGCAGGAAATTATTGACGGCGATGTCGCCCTCGCTGACCGGCGAGTTGTCGTCGCCCTTGGTCCAGCGCTTGAACTCGGTGCGGGCGGTGGCGCGCGCGATCTCCCCAGCCTCGCGCATCACGGTCTCGAGACGGGCGGCAAGCTCATTGCCCGGCAACGGTCAGCCCCTCGATGCGCAAGGTCGGCGAATTGGTCGCATATCGGAATTCAAGATCGTTCGCCGGTGTCAGCGAGCGGAACATGTCGGTGAGGCTGCCGGCGATGGTGACCTCGCTGACCGGGAAGGTCCGCTTGCCGTTCTCGATCCAGAAGCCGTTGGCGCCGCGGCTGTAGTCGCCGGTCACCATGTTGACGCCCATGCCGATCAGGTCGGTGACAAAAAAACCGTCCTTGATGTCGGCGATCAGGTTTTCGGCGCTGACGCGGCCGCCTTCGAGATGGAGGTTGCTCCCGCCGGGCGAGGGCGGCGCGGAGGTGCCGCGTATCGCGTGGCCCGTGGTGGTGAGGCCGAGCTCGCGTGCGGTCGCGCAATCGAGGATCCAGGTCTGCAGCACGCCATCCTCGATCAGCGCCACCTTCTTGCCGGCGATGCCTTCGCCGTCGAACGGCCGCGAGCGCAGCCCGCGCTTACGCAGCGGATCGTCGATGATGCGGATGCCGTCGGCGAAGATCTTCTGCCCCATCTTGTCGCGCAGGAAGCTGGTCTTGCGCGCGACCGAGGCGCCGTTCACGGCATTGGCCAGATGCGAGACGATCGAGGCTGCGGCGCGCGTGTCGAAGACCACCGGCACCTTGCGCGTCGTGACCTTGCGCGGATTGACGCGCGCCACTGCGCGCTCGCCGGCATTGCGGCCGATCACCTCGGCGCTCTCCATATCGGCGGCATGGCGCACCGAGGAATAGTCGTAGTCGCGCTCCATGCCGGTGCCTTCGCCGGCGATCGCCGTCATCGAAACGCCGTGGCTCGAGCCAAGATAGGCGCCGCGAAAGCCGTTGCTGGTGACGAGGACCATGCCGCCGACTGCGGCCGATGCAGAGGCGCCGCCCGACTTGCTGACGCCCTTGATCTTCAGCGCCGCCTGTTCGGCTGAGCGCGCCAGCGTCTCGAGCTGTTGTACGTTCGGCAGCGTGTTGTCGCTTAGATCGAGATCGGGAAAATCGTGCGCCAGTTCGCTTGCATCGGCGAGGCCGGCGAACTTGTCCTCGGGCGCGACGCGCGCCATGGCGACCGCGCGCTGTGCGAAGGCGGCGACGTCGTCCGCCATGTCGTTGCTGGAGACGACGGCCTGGCGCTTGCCGACCAGGACACGCAAGCCGAAATCGTCGCTCTCGGCGCTTTCCGACTCCTCCACCGCGCCGTCGCGCACCTCGATACCGAGCGACAATGAGCGTAGCGTGACCGCGTCGGCGGCATCGGCGCCGGCCGCGCGCGCGGCCTTTACCAGGCGTTCAGCATGGTCGAGCAGGGCGGATTGGTCGAAAAGCGACGGGGCGGGAGCACGCATGGCGTTCACATGGCGTTATTTGCAGGCCGGCGCAACAGCTGTTCCGAACATTTTGCGCGACCGGCGCAACGCTCCGTCAATCATGCCCGGCAACACCCCGTCAATCATGGCGCGTGGAAGCCCCGCGCTACGTTCGATTAACCCCGAACCTTAAGCCGATTCCGACGCAATTGCGCCATGATCTGCCGCAGCGACCGGGCGAATAAGTCCGGCGCCGGGAGAGTTTGAGGCGTCAAATGCGAAGTGGCGGATGCCCGGCCGGGTCGGGCCGTGTACTGCGGCTCGACCCGTTTGCCCTGCCGGTGCGCTATGCGGCGAGCGATGTTGCCGCCGACGGCGGGGCGCGCGAGATTGAATTGCATCGCGAACGGGTCGTGGTGCGGCGCTCGCTCGCCGGCATGCGCATGGCGCTCAACATGCCGGTCGCGGCCTTTGCCGGCGTCGGCCTGCGTCTCAACGCCGATGAGGCAGCCGTGGTGCTCGCGCACCAGGATCCCGGCCTTGCCGTTCCGCTGTTCCTCTCCGACAAACCTGACGATGTCACTGCGGCCTGGCGCAGCTGGGGCGCGGTGCTTGGCCTGCCGCTGCTTGTCGAAGCCGAAGGGGCCTGGCACGAGCCGTTTCCGCAGCTCGGCGCGCTGCGTATCGCGGACCCGCGCCCGCGCCGCCGCCGCCGGAGCGCGCTAAAGCGTCGCCGGCCGTCGATCCTGATGCGCCGTATGCCGGGAAAGATCACCGCGAACACGCCGGTGCATCGCGGCGAGCACGAGATCATCGCGAGAAATTAGAGATTACTTGCAGCGCTGCAGTTTCAACGTCGTGTTCTGCATCTGCATCACGATGTGGTCGTCATCGACCTGGCGCAGCGTGTAGCGCGCATAGCCTTTGCTGATCTGACCTGTCGTGAAGATGTCTTCGATCCGGTAGGTCCCGGAACCTGCCACCGTCACCGACTTGTTGCGGTAAGCAGGCACACCGCCATTGCTGTCGGTACGCTGGTTGCCGCTGAAGCCGATGACGCGTTTTCCCGCGCAGTCGATCGCGCCTTTGGCGCTGCTCGAGCTCTGGCCCCAGTCGCCGGACACCGGATAATTGTCGGCGAGCGCCGGCGCAGCGAGCGCCGCGGCCACAGCCGCCGAAAGAATCAAAGTGCGCATGCATGTAAGAGTCTGCCTCGCGCTCCCCAAAAGCAAGCCGCGACGGCGGGCATGCTTAACGATCGTCTGCGCGATTACCTGCAATTAACGCGTCACGGTTTGCCATAGCCGCCGGCGGTCGGTGTCTGAATGATGACGGCTTCGCCGACGTCGATAGTGGTCTCGTCGCAGCCCTTGAGCTTTTCCATCGCGCCATCCTTGCGCCGGGCCAAGTTTTTGCCGACCTGGCCAGGTTCGCCGCCGGCCAGCCCGAACGGCGGCACGCGGCGGTGGCCGGACAAAATTGTGCATTCCATCTTTTCCAGGAAACGAATGGTGCGGCGGATGCCGTCGCCGGCGTGCCATTGGCCCTTGCCGCCCGAGCCTTTGCGGATGTGGAAGTCCTCAAGCACGACCGGATAGCGGAATTCGAGCACCTCCGGATCAGTCAACCGGGTGTTCGTCATGTGGGTGTGCACCGCGTCGGTGCCGTTGAAACCGGGACCGGCCGGCGAGCCGGAACAGATCGTCTCGTAGTACTGGTAGCGCGCGTTGCCGAAATTGAGGTTGTTCATCGTGCCTTGCGCGCTGGAGAGCGCGCCGAGCGCACCGAACAACGTGTCGGTCACGGCCTGTGAGGTCTCGACATTGCCGGCGACGACCGCCGAGGGATATTCCGGCGACAGCATCGACCGCTTCGGGATGACGATGTTGATCGGCCGCAGGCATCCGGCATTCATCGGAATGTCGTCGTCGACCATCACGCGGAACACGTAGAGCACCGCGGCGCGCGTCACCGGCTCCGGCGCGTTGAAGTTGGTCGGCTGCTGCGGCGAGGTGCCGGTGAAGTCGACGGTCGCCTCGCGTTTCTCCTTGTCGACCGAGATATTCACCTTGATGACGGTGCCCTGGTCCATCTCGTAGGCGAATTCGCTGTCGTGCAGCCGGTCGATCACGCGCCGCACGCTCTCGGCGGCGTTGTCCTGCACGTGCTGCATGTAGGCCTTGACCACCGGCAGCGTGAACTGCGTAACCATTTTGCGCAGCTCGGCCACGCCCTTCTCGTTGGCGGCGATCTGCGCCTTGATGTCGTTGATGTTCTGCACCGGATTGCGCGCCGGATATTTGGCACCGGTGAGCGCCGTCATCATTTCCTTCTCGCGGAAGCGGCCGCGGTCGACCAGCTTGAAGTTGTCGAGATAGACGCCTTCCTGCTCGATGGTGGTGGCGTTGGGCGACATCGAGCCGGGCGAGATGCCGCCGACATCGGCGTGATGCCCGCGCGAGGCGACCCAGAACAGGATCGCCTTCTTCCTGTCGTCAAATACCGGCGTGCAGACAGTGATATCGGGCAGATGCGTGCCGCCGTTGTATGGCGCGTTGATGGCGTAGACGTCGCCGGGGGCGATCTTGCCGGCATTGTCGTGGATGATGGTCTCGACCGAGCGATCCATCGAGCCCAAGTGCACCGGCATATGCGGCGCGTTGGCAACCAGCGTGCCGTCGTGCGCGAAGACCGCGCAGGAGAAATCGAGCCGCTCCTTGATGTTGACCGAATAGGCGGTGTTCTGCAGCGACACGCCCATCTGCTCGGCGATCGACATGAACAGGTTGTTGAACACTTCGAGCATCACCGGATCGGCATGCGTGCCGATTGCCGCCGTGCGCTTGAGCTTCACCGCACGCGTCAGAACGAGATGATTCTTCGCCGTGAGTTCAGCCCGCCAGCCCGGCTCGACCACGATGGTCTGGTGCGGCTCGATGATAATGGCCGCGCCCTTGACCTTCTGCCCCGGCTTGAGCTGGTCGCGCGTGAAGACGTTGACCTTGTGCCAGCCACCGCCCGAGAAGAATCGCGTTTTGCGCGCCGGCTTCGGCAGCTTGCCGCGCGCGAGTTTCCCGGCGCGCTCGTTGAACCTGGCGCCGCCGCCGACCGCCTCGACCGATACGGCTTCGACGACCGTCTGCTTGGTGCGGTCGATGAAGCCGAAACGCGCCTTGTGCGCCTTCTCGAAGGCGCGCGTCATCGCGGCGAGCGTGCCGGCCGGCACCACCAGCGCCGTATCGGTCCCGGCGTAGCGGATATGCGCGCGCGTGAAGATCTTGATCGCGCCAGCAGGCACGCCTTGGCCCGCGACCTCCGCCTTGGTGTCCCGTCCGAGCCGCGCCGCCTCGCGCTTGAGCGCGGTGAGCGCCTTGCCGCCGAACGGCAATTCGATCGCCTGCTGCCGCGTCGCGCGGATATCGGCGAGGCCCATGCCATAGGCCGACAGCAGCGACGAGAACGGGTGGATCAGCACCTTGGTCATGCCGAGGGCGTCGGCGACCAGGCAGGCGTGCTGGCCGCCGGCGCCGCCGAAGCAGTTGAGCGCGTAGCGCGTCACGTCATAGCCGCGCTGCACCGAGATCTTCTTGATCGCGTTTGCCATGTTCTCGACCGCGATCTTGATGAAACCGTCGGCGACCTGTTCGCCGCTTGTCGGGTCGGCCTTCTGGTGATGAGCGATCTTCTGCGCGAGGTTGTTGAAGGCGTGGCGTACCGCGCCTTCATCGAGGGACTCGCTCTGCTGCGGCCCGAATATCTTCGGGAAGAAATCCGGCATGAGCTTGCCGACCATGACATTGGCGTCGGTGACCGCGAGTGGTCCGCCGCGCCGATAGCATTTCGGTCCTGGATTGGCGCCGGCGCTGTCGGGCCCAACGCGGAAACGCGCGCCGTCGAAATGCAGGATCGAGCCGCCGCCCGCCGCCACCGTGTGGATTAGCATCATGGGCGCGCGCATGCGCACGCCGGCGACTTCCGTTTCGAAGGCGCGCTCGTATTCGCCGTCGTAATGCGACACGTCGGTCGATGTGCCGCCCATGTCGAAGCCGATGAGGCGGTCGAAGCCGGCCTGCCGGCCGGTTTCCGCCATACTGACGACGCCGCCGGCGGGGCCCGACAGGATCGCGTCCTTGCCCTGAAACAGATCGGCCGCCGTTAGGCCGCCCGACGACATCATGAACATCAGCCGCGCATCAGAGCGCTTGGCGTCGAGGTCGCGGTCGACTTGCGCCACATAGCGCCGCAGGATCGGCGAGAGATAGGCGTCGACCACCGTGGTATCGCCGCGGCCGACTAGTTTGATCAGCGGCGACACCTCGTGGCTCACCGACACCTGCGCAAAGCCCATGTTGCGCGCCAGCGCCGCGACCTTCTTCTCGTGTTCCGGATAGCGGTAGGCATGCATGAACACGATCGCTACCGCCTTAATGCCGTCGTCCTTCGCCGCTTCGAGCTCGCGCCGTGCGCCGGCGAGATGGACGTCGCGCTCGACAGTGCCGTCGGCGCGCACGCGCTCGTCGACCTCGGCGACGCGCTCGTAGAGCATGTCGGGTTTGATGATCTCGCGCGCGAAGATCTTCGGCCGCGCCTGATAGCCGATCTTCAGCGCGTCGCGGAAACCGTTGGTGATGAGCAGCAGCGTGCGTTCGCCCTTGCGCTCGAGCAACGCATTGGTCGCAACCGTCGTGCCCATCTTCACCGCGCCGACGCGGCCGGGCTCGATCGGATCGCCTTTCTTCAGGCCGAGCAGGTCGCGGATGCCTTGCACCGCGGCGTCGCTATACGCCTCCGGATTTTCCGACAGCAGCTTGTGTGCGACCAGCGTTCCGTCCGGCCGCCGTCCGACGATGTCGGTGAAGGTACCGCCGCGGTCGATCCAGAAGTCCCAGACGTTCGATGTCTTTGCGGGCATAGGGCGGGCCGGGAACGTCCACCACTATGTCCGGCCTGTCGGGCGCATGACAAGCCTGCTAGGCTCGCCGAACAAAAAATAAGGGAACGCCATGACGAGGCTGCTAGCACTGGTTGCCGCATTGACGATGTGCACGCAGGCGGCAAAGGCCGCTGAACTCAAGGTGCTGAGCGGCGAGGGCGCAAAAGCCGCGGTCGCCGCGCTCTGCACCCAGTTCGAGAAAGAGACCGGCACCAAGATCGACGTGCATTTCAGCGTCAACGCCGACGTCATCAAGAAGGCCGAGGCGGGCGAAAGTTTCGATGTGGTGGTCGGCAATCCGCCGACCATCGAGAAGCTCATCGCTTCGGGCAAGGCGGTTGCAGGGAGCCGCGCCGACATTGGCCGCTCCGGCCTCGCCGTAGCGGTGAAGAGCGGCGCGCCGAAGCCGGACATTTCGTCGGTCGAGGCCTTCAAGCGCACGCTGCTTGCCGCAAAAGCCGTCTCGTTCCCGGGTCGCGGTGCGAGCGGCATCTATTTCGCGGGCCTCGTCGACCGCCTTGGCATCAAGGAGCAGATGCAGGGCAAGCTCAAGCCGATGGAGGCGGAGGATACTGTCGAGGTGGTGGCACGCGGCGACGCCGACATGGTCGTGGTCGTCGCCACACGCATCACCGGTGTTCCCGGCGTCGAGCGGGTCGGGCCGATTCCCGACGAACTGCAAACCAAGATCGGCTTCGCCGCCGGCCTGGGCGCATCGGCCCAGGATCCGGAAGCGGCGAAGGCGTTGATCCATTTCCTGTCGGCACCGGCGGCGGCGGCGACCTTGCGCGCCAACGGCGTCGAGCCGATGTCGTGATCAACACCGCGTCACGTGCATACGCTGGCCTATTAGTACGATGACGACCACCGCCGCGGCGTAAGCGAGCGTCGACAGCTTGATTGGCTCGCCGTTCACCGGCCAGGCCAGTGCGACGATGGCGAAAGGCTGCAGCAGCATCACCTGGCCGACGCGGGCGACGCCGCCGAGCGCGAGCCCGGCGTTGAAGACGAAGAAGGCGAGAAACTGGCTGATGAAGCTCACGTAAGCGAGCCCCGCCCAGGCCGACGGCGGCGCGCTTGATAACCCGGCAGGCCACAGCAGCGCTGCGGCCAGCGCCGACAGCGGCATGAACAGCGCGACCTGCCACGAGATCACCTCCCAACCGGGCATCGTCACGCTCAGCCGACCTGACAACGCGTAGCCGAAGCCGCCGGAGATCACCGTGCCAATCAGGAACAGGTCGCCGAGTGCGAAGCTGGCGGCCTCGTTGCGCGTCATGACGAAGAGCAGGACGACGCCGGCGCCCGCGGCGCTGGCGAGCCAGAAGCCGAGGCTCGGCCGCTCGTGGCCGATGATGGCGGAGGCGCCGGCGGTTGCGAGCGGAACGATGCCGAGCACGATGCCGCCGTGCGCCGCCGGCACGCTCGCCATGGCGAGCGCCATGAACACCGGAAAGCCGATGATGGTGCAGACGCCGGTCAGCACGAGCTGACCCCGCAGCGCGCGCGACGGCAGATGGCGGCGCGTCGCCATCAGCACGATCACGCCGGCGGAGCCGGCGATTGCCGCGCGCGCCGCCGAGAGAAACAGCGGATCGATGCTGCCGACGGCGAGCCGCGTCGCCGGCAGCGTGCCGGCGAACAAGGCCATGCCGGCAAGCCCGAGGGCAAAGCCGAGAGTGTCGCGGGTTTCGGTCACGGAAACGGCGGCCACAGGAGGGAACGTGCGGCTATGTAGCACGATCCGCCGCGCCGCTCGAAATAGGCGCTAGAACGTCTCGGGGTGTCGCTGCAGCGCCTGCATCGCCGCATTCGCCTGCATGCGCAGCGGCTGCATCCTGGCGTCGTCGTCGGGATCGCTCACTAGCACGAGCGGCGCGATCGGCGGCAGCGTATCAAGACGCTCCGGCACCGGCGTCAGCACCGGAATGGCGAGAGCGAGACAGACATAGCCGGCCAAGACCAGCCACGCATGCGTGCGGCGCACCTGCATCACGAAGAAGCCCCCCGGCTCTTTGCGAAGACAAAAAAGTGTCTCACAAAAACCGTGCGGTTCCGTTTTACCGCCTGCGGCAATTGCAGCGATTGCGTTCAGCATCCGTTAGGCATGTCGCGGCCCGAAAAACCGCGTGCTAGCGTTTTGTCATGACCGAACGCGACGTCGATCTGCTTGTTGTTGGCGCCGGCCCCGCCGGCATGGCAGCGGCGCTGATCGCCTCGCTTGAAGGCCTCGACGTGCTGTTGGCCGAGAAGTCGGATCAAGTTGGCGGCACCGGCTCGACCTCCGCGGGCACGTTATGGATTCCCGGCAATCACCAGAGCGAAGCTGCCGGCTTCAACGACAGCGCCAAGCAGGCCGAGATCTATCTGAACGCACTGATCGGGCAGGGCGCGCGCCGCGACATCATCCGCGCCTTCCTCGAGAGCGGGCCCGAAGTCATCGACTATCTCGAGGCGAAGACCGACGTGCAGTTCGTGCCCTGCGGCAAGCATCCCGACTACCGCAATAACATGCCAGGCGCGGCGATCGCCGGCCGCGCCATCGTGCCGAAGCCGTTCGATGGCCGGTTGCTCGGCAGGGACTTCGCGCGTGTGCGTTCCCCGATCCGCGAGTTCATGCTGTTTGGCGGCATGATGGTCGGCAAGGAGGACATCGCGCCGCTCATCGGCCGCTTCAGGTCGGCGCGCAATTTTCTGCACTCGGCAAAAATATTTCTGCGCTATCTCATCGATCGGCTGCGCTATCCGCGCGGCACGCGCATCACCATGGGCAACGCGCTGGTCGCGCGGCTCTTTCACAGCCTGCGCAAGCACAACGTGCCGATCCTGTTCGACGCGCCGATCCTCGACGTCGTCGGCGGCAGCAACGGTGTCACGGGCGCGCGGCTGCGCGTCAACGGCGGCGAGATGCTGGTGAGGGCGCGCAAGGGCGTCGTGCTGGCGACCGGCGGCTACGGCCACAACAGAACGTTCCGCGAGAAATTCATGCCCCAGCCGACGCCGCCACATTCGCTCAGCCATGCGGGCAACATCGGCGACGGCATTGCGATCGGCGAGAAGCTCGGCGCGGCGACTGCGCCCGAGCGCTGCAGCAGCGGTCTGTGGACGCCGGTATCGATCACCAGGCATGCCGATGGCACGACCGGTCTCTACCCGCATCTTTCACTCGACCGCGCCAAGCCCGGGCTGATCGCCGTCCATTCAGCCGGCCGCCGCTTCGTCAATGAGGGTCTGTCGTACCACGACTTTGTGCTGGCGATGTTCGAGAGCCACAAGGCGACGCCGTCGATTCCGGCCTGGCTGATTTGCGACGCGGCCTTCGTGAAGAAATACGGGCTCGGCGACATCCATCCGGGCACGAGCGACCTCACACGCTTCGAGCGCAACGGCTACATCGCCACCGGCCGGACGCTCGATGAGCTTGCGTCGAAGGTCGGCGTGGATGCCGCGGGCCTCAAGGATTCGGTCGCGCGCAACAACAAATACGCGCAGACCGGCGTCGATCCCGATTTCGGCAAAGGCGATCTCGAGCTCAATCGTTTCAACGGCGACGCCGCGCACAAGCCCAACCCGTGCCTCGGTCCGATCACGACGCCGCCTTATTGCGCCATCGCGGTCTATCCCGCCGATATTGCTGTCAGCACAGGCCTTGCGACCGACGCCGATGCACGCGTTCTCTCGACCGCGGGCGCGCCGATCCCGGGCCTTTATGCCTGCGGCAACGACATGGCTTCGGTGATGGGCGGCAGCTATCCGGGCCCGGGCACGACGCTCGGGCCCGCCGTGGTGTTCGCCTATCGCGCGGTCAGGCACGCGCGGCGCGCGCGTGCCTGACCGTTCACGCGTCTAGCCGCAGACGCGAACGCGCGGACGGATTCAGCGCCAGCCGTTCCAGTAGGCGCGTCCCCATGGAGATTGTCGGACATTGCAAATCGGTAATACAGAAAATTGGCGAAGGCCCGGCGGTTTTTCCGCCGAGCCCTCGTTGAAATATCAGACGGCCTGTAAGCCGGGTTCTGTATGGCCTCGCGGCGCGAGCCGCGAGACGTGACGGCCATTCCTCTTGCACGCCGGTTGCCCGGCGCATCAAGCAACCTACCCGAACGGCAGATCCGGACTGATCCGAGGTTGCCCTCGCGCCGTTCCTATTCGGTCTTGCTCCCGGTGGGGTTTGCCGTGCCGTTTCCATTGCTGGAAACGCGGTGCGCTCTTACCGCACCGTTTCACCCTTGCCTCGGCCAAAACGCTACGCAGCCGCGGCGGTCTGTTCTCTGTGGCACTATCCCTGGGGTTTGACCCCCGCCGGACGTTATCCGGCACCGTTTGTCCATGGAGCCCGGACTTTCCTCCCCGGCCGCCTTTCGGCATTGGCCGGAGCGGCCGTCCGGCCGACTGACGCGACTAGGAATGGGGTCGGACGCACGCGGCGTCAAGGGCGAGGCTGCGGGCGCGGTTAATCAAGTGGTGCCGGCCGCGTTTCGATGAGCGCGCGCAGCGTCAGCAGCGTCGAAGGGTCTGCGATGCCGTCGACCCGGCCGGGGCGGAAATGGCGCTGAAAAGCCGTGACCACATCGCGTGTCGTATCGTCGAAGTTGCCGGTCTCCTCGACATTGTACCCATAGGACTGCAGCGAGCGTTGCATGCGCGCGACTGCTTCGCCGCTGTCACCGCGCTTGAAGCTCATGCCGTCGAGATCGAGCGGCGCCGGCCGCACCCAATGTCCGATGCCGGACTCACCGAGCAGATGCCACGGAAACCGCTCGCCGGGATCCTGCTTACGCGACGGTGCGACGTCGGAGTGCGCGAGGATACGGTCGGAATTGATTGGACCGCGTCGCGTCAGGATCGATTTGCAGAGCGAGATCACGGCGGCGACCTGCCGCAGCGGAAAATCGCGGTAGCCGAATTCGTGGCCCGGATTGACGATTTCGATGCCGATCGAGCACGAGTTGATGTCCGTTTCGCCCGCCCAGAACGAGACGCCGGCGTGCCAGGCGCGGCGCGTCTCCGGCACGCATTGCACGATGCGGCCATCCTCGAATACGACGTAATGCGAAGACACTTTGCTCTCCGCAGTCGTCAGCCGCTCCAGCGCGGATTCGCCAGTCTGCATGCCGGTGTAATGCAGCAAGATCATATCGGGCGCGCGGCCGTCCTTGCGCTCGTCATGGTTTGGCGAGGGCACAACATCGGTGACAATGAAGGAATCCGGCGAGAAAAAAGATGCCATGGGCCGGAGCCACACCCGTGCAGGCAGAAACTGGAGCCGCATCATTCGCCGCACGCGGCGGAAAAATCAATACACGGAAATGTTTGACGGCCCGGCATGCGAGCCGGACCGCCAAGTACGCTGATTAGCTCAGCTAACGCTGCATACCGCTGGGCCGCGAGCCGTTACCACCCCATCGGCCTACCTCCGGCCGATGAGCCTGTCGTGCTCGGCTTTGGCGGTTCATATGGCTGGAAATTCTGCGCTTCCTTGAGCTGATCCCTGCTGATCGACAGTTTCAACTTGTCGGCTGTGCCGTTTGAGCCTGGCACGACGTCGAACGACGTGGGCGCAATCGCCACGTCCTTGCTGCCATGCCGCCGACGCTGACGACGTGGGCTTCGATCTTGCCGTCCTTGTCGAACAGAATATCCGTCACATCGCCACTCTTCTGGTTGTCGGCACCGAGCACGTCGGTCCCCTTGAATTTGGACGCCAGCCATTGGTCGGGCTTCTGCGCCGTCACCAGCTGCGCGTCACCCGCTCCCTGGCCCGTCGTCGCGGGCTTGGGCTCGTCGGACTTGGTCGCCGCTGGCGGTGTCGGGGCGCCGGGCGTCTGAGCTCAGGCGCCGGACAGGATCAGCGCCGCCGGCGCCGTGCTGAGGATCAGTTTCTGGTCATGGTTCGCCTCCTTAGTCTCGGAACTGAAGAGGTCAAATCACCCTCTTCGGGGCGAACGCGGGGCCAGTGGTGCCGTTCCTCGGATTTTTGGGATGGATGGGTGCCATCCCCAGGTTCCGCAAGGCGATCCCGGCCATGGGAACGGGCCCTCTTGCAAGAAATCCTTAAGTTTATGAGGCGTTAATACGAACTGGACGTGCTTTGCAACGGCGCCGAGGACCGGGGACGGGGCAGAGCTCATTCCATTGACGCCCATAATATCCCATGATATCCCACGACCTCTCAAAGCCAGTGTGCGTCGTGTGGAGTGCGGGATATGGACCGCTTCGTGTCGAACGTCACGTTGCGGCTCGACTCCAAGGGGCGCGTCTCCATCCCTGCATCCTTCCGCTCGGTGCTCGCCCGCGACGGCTTCGAGGGCCTGTACTGCTATCCGGCGCTGGATCGTCCGGCGATCGACGCCGGCGGGAATGCGCTGATGTCGGAGATCGAGGCACTGATCGCACGCTATGCCCCGTTCTCGGAACAGCGCGAGCGGTTCGCGATGGCGCTGTACGGCACCAGCGAGACGCTGAAGATCGGCGGCGAGGGTCGCGTGATGCTGAGCGAAACGCTGAAGCGGCACGCGGGAATTTCGGACAGCGTCACGTTCGTGGGTCTGGGTCACAAGTTTCAGATCTGGGAGTCCAGCCGTTTCCAGAGCGAGCTTGCGGAGGCCACCCAAAAGGTGCGCGAGCTCAAGAACGAGCTGAGCTCTCAGTCGGCGGCGCGCAACGCGCTTGGAGCACGGGAATGACGGTGGGCGGCGGCGGCTCTGCTGTCGCTGGTGGACCAGCCCCCCACATTCCCGTGCTCGGCCGCCCCGCCGTTGAATTCCTCAATGTAAAGGATGGCGGCGTCTATATCGACGCGACCTTCGGAGCCGGCGGTTACACGCGCGCGATCCTTACAGCAGCGGATTGCAGCGTCATCGCCATCGACCGCGATCCGATGGCAATCGCATTGGGTCAGGATCTCGCCGCGGGCTCGAGGGGGCGCCTGCGGCTCATCCAGGATCGCTTCGGCAATCTCGAGGCTGTCGCGCACGCGGCCGGCCATGACAGCGTCGACGGCGTCGTGCTCGACGTCGGCGTATCGTCGATGCAGCTCGACACCGCGGCGCGCGGATTCTCGTTCCGGTTCGACGGCCCACTCGACATGCGAATGAGCGGCAACGGGCCGAGCGCGGCTGATGTTGTTGGCACTGCAAGCGAGCACGATCTCGCCAACATTGTCTTCCTGCTCGGCGAAGAGCGGCAGTCGCGCGCCATCGCCCGCGCCGCCGTCAAGGCACGCGATGCCGCGCCGATAACGACCACCAAGGCGCTCGCAGATATCGTCGAATCCGTCGTGCGGTCGCGTCCGAACGACATTCATCCGGCGACGCGCACGTTCCAGGCACTGCGCATCTTCGTCAATGACGAGCTGGGCGAACTTGCGACGGCGCTTGCCGCGAGCGAGCGCGTTCTCAAGCCGGCCGGACGGCTGGTCGTGGTGTCGTTCCACTCGCTCGAAGACCGGATCGTCAAATCATTTCTCGCGACGCGCGGCAAAGCGAGCGCCGGCTCGCGCCACGCACCGGAAGTCAAGCATGCGGCGCCGAGCTTCCGCATCCTCACCAAACGGCCGGTCGTGGCCGGCGACGATGAAATCGCGCGCAATCCGCGCGCCCGTTCCGCCAAACTGCGCGCCGCCGAGCGCACCGAGGCGGCTGCGTATCGTGACGATGTTGCCGGCTTGCTGCCGCGTCTGCCGACCTTGGCGCAAATCATGAGGGGGCGCTGAGCGATGCGGCTCCTCAACATCATCGTCATCTGCATGCTCGTTGCGGCGGCGGCCGCCGTCTATAAGATCAAGTTCGACTCGACCCTGCAGGGCGCGCGCGTCGCCAAATTGAGCAGCGAGCTGCGCCGCGAGCGCGACGCGATCGCTGCGCTCAAGGCCGAATGGGCGAAGCTCGACACGCCGGAACGCATCCAGGGGCTCGCCAACCGCCACCTCGCGCTGCAGCCGATAAAACCGGCGCAATTCGACAGTTTCGACCATCTGCCGCCGCGCCCGCCGAAGGTGCCGTCGGGTGAGGACGCCATCGGAGCGATGCTGACGCCCGCCAAACCCGACTCGACCGGCAGCGTGCCCACGCTGCCGGCCGGTCCGCGGTGACGCCCATGGCGCGACCGCACAGAATGCCCGAGAGCCGCTGGCAGCGCGCACTGCGCTCGCTCCTCTACGGCCGCAACGTCAACCGCGACGTCAAGGCCAAGGCGCGGCTCGGTCTCGCCATAGTGGCGTTTGCCGGCATTTACGGCGTGATCGCCTTCCGCCTCGTGATGTTCGCGATGGCGAGCAATGGCCACGGCGATCATCGAACCGTGACGCAGGACGCGCTCGCGACCGCGCGCCCCGACATCATCGACCGCAACGGCGCGATCATCGCCACCGACGTCAAGACGCCGTCGCTGTTTGCCGAGCCGCGCAAGCTCATCGACGCTGACGACGCCGAAGAGCAGCTCACCGCCGAACTGCCCGACCTCGACGGCAAGGAATTGCGCGAGCGGCTCGCCTCGAAGCGCGGCTTCGTCTGGCTCAGGCGCGAGATCACACCGCAGCAGCAGCAGGAGATTCACCGGCTCGGGATTCCTGGCATCGGTTTCTTGACCGAGAACAAGCGCGTCTACCCGAACGCCGCGACCGTATCGCAGGTGATTGGCCTCGTGAACATCGACAACCAGGGCATCGCCGGCATGGAGAAGTGGCTCGACGGCGAGGGCCTCGCGGCGCTGCATATGGCAGGCCTTGCGACCGACCGCCTGCAGCGACCGGTGCAGCTTTCGCTCGATCTGCGCGCGCAATACGCGCTGCGCGACGAACTTATCAAGGCGCGCGAGAAGTTCAACGCCAAGGCCGCCGCCGGCCTGATCCTCGACGTCAACACCGGCGAGGTAATCTCGCTGGTGTCGGAGCCCGACTACAATCCGAACAATCCACGCGAGGCGAACGATCCATCCCGCATCAACCGCATGACGACCGGTGTGTTCGAGATGGGCTCAACCTTCAAAGCGCTTACTGTCGCGATGGCGCTCGATGCCGGCAAGGCGACGCTCGCCTCATCCTTCGACGCGCGCCATCCGCTCGAATACGGCAAGTTCGCGATCCACGACTACGAGCCGAAGGGCCGCTTCCTGTCAGTGCCGGAGATTTTCACCTTCTCCTCGAACATCGGCGCCGCGCGCATGGCGCTCGCCGTCGGCGTGCAGGGCCACCAGGCGTTCCTAGGAAAAATGGGGCAGCTCGATCGCCTGCGCACCGAGCTTCCGGAAAGCGCCGAGCCGCTGGTGCCGAAGAACTGGGGCGAGCTCAACACCGTCACCATCGCCTTCGGCCACGGCCTCTCGGTCGCGCCGCTGCAGGCGGCGATGGGTGTCGCCGCCACCGTCAATGGCGGCCTGCTCATCAAGCCGACCTTCCTCAAGCGCAGCCGCGAGGAGGCGCAGAAAGTCGCCGTCCGCGTACTCAAACCGCAGACCAGCCGCGACATGCGCTATTTGCTGCGCCTCAACGCCGAGAAGGGCACGGCGACGCTCGCCAATGTCGAGGGCTACTATGTCGGCGGCAAGACCGGCACCGCCGAGAAGGTTGTCGGCGGCCGCTATTCTAAGCACAAGCTGCTGACCGACTTTATGGCGGTGCTGCCGGCCGACAATCCGCGCTATCTGCTGCTGATCATGCTCGACGAGCCGCAACCGACGCCGGAAACCCACGGCTTTGCCACCGCCGGCTGGAACGCCGGTCCGACGGCGGCCAAGGTCATCGCGCGGATCGGTCCGCTGCTCGACCTCGAGCCGCGCTTTGATCTGCCCAAGGCCGACCAGTTGATTCTGGCCAAAGCGACCGAAAGCCGGTAACGGCTTCCGCCTGCCGCAATTGCAGGTAACAACGTCCGCCATGAAGCTTGCCGACCTGCCGCTGGAGGGTGCCCGCTTCGACCCGCGTTTTGCGGCTCTCGAGCTTGGCGGCATCAGCCTCGACAGCCGCAAGGTTAAACGCGGCGACCTGTTCGTCGCAGTCCCCGGCACCAAGAGCGATGGCTTGAGCTTCGTGCCGCAGGCGGTCGCTGCCGGTGCCGCCGCAATCCTCGCCGAACGCAAAGGCGACGTACCGGCGCAGGTCGCCTTCATCGAGGTCGCCAATGCTCGGCGCGCGCTCGCGCTCGCCGCCGCCGCCTTCTTCCCGCGCCAGCCCAAGACGATCGCAGCCGTCACCGGCACCAGCGGCAAGACTTCGGTTGCCGCGTTCACGCGCCAGATCTGGGCGGCGCTCGGCGAGCCCGCGGCGAGCATCGGCACCATCGGCGTCGTGTCGCCGCGCGGCGAGACCTACGGCTCGCTCACCACGCCCGATCCGGTCGAACTGCATCGCACGCTCGACCGCCTGGCGGACGAGGGCGTCACGTATCTCGCGCTCGAAGCCTCCTCGCATGGCCTCGATCAGCACCGGCTCGACGGCGTGCGCGTTGCCGCTGGCGCCTTCACCAATCTGTCGCGTGATCATCTCGACTATCATCCGACGCTCGAAGCTTATCTCGCCGCCAAGCTGCGCCTGTTCGAGGCGCTGGTCGTGCCAGGCGGTACGGCGGTGATCGGCGTCGACGACGGCCACGCGCCGCAGGTCGTCGCGGTGGCCAAAAAGCGCGGCCTCAGGATCATGACCGTTGGCGAGCGCGGCGATGACATCAAATTGCTCGGCGCCGCGATCGACGGTTTCGCGCAGATCGTGCGGCTCACGCATGGTGGGTGCGAGTACAAGATCAAGCTGCCGCTGGTCGGCGCGTTTCAGGTCGAGAACGCGGCGATCGCCGCCGGCCTTGCGATCGCGACCGGCAGCGTTCCGGCGCGGGTCTTCGCTGTGCTCGAAACACTGCAGGGCGCCAAGGGCCGTCTCGAGCTTGCCGGCACGCGTCACGGCGCGCCGATTTTCATCGACTACGCCCACAAGCCCGACGCGCTGAAGAAAGCGCTCGAATCCTTGCGTCCTTACGCCAAAGGCAAGCTCATCGTCGTGTTCGGCGCCGGCGGCGACCGCGACCAGGGCAAGCGCCCGATCATGGGCCGCATCGCCGCAGAGAATGCCGACCGCGTCATCGTCACCGACGACAATCCCCGCAGCGAACAGCCGGCGGCGATCCGTGCCGCGATCCTCGCCGAGGCCAAAGGCGCGACCGAGATCGGCGACCGCGCAAAGGCTATTCGCAGCGGCATAGCCGATCTCGCCAAAGGCGACGTCCTGCTGATCGCCGGCAAGGGCCACGAGACCGGTCAGATCGTCGGTAGCCAGATCTTGAAGTTCTCCGATCACGACGCGGTCGCAGCCGCGCTGAAGGGCGAGAGCGCATGAGCGCATTGTGGACCGTCGACGCGATGGCTGCCGCGATGCGCGCCGACAAGCGTGGCTCGGTGCCCGCGGATGTGCCGGGCCTGTCGATCGACACGCGTAGCATCGGCAATGGCGAAGCCTTCTTCGCCATCAAGGGCGACAACCGCGACGGCCATGATTTCGTCGATGCCGCGATCAAGGCCGGCGCTGGGCTAGCCGTCGTCGCGCGCAGCCAGGCCTCGCGCTTTGCCGATAAGCCGCTGCTGCTGGTCGACGATGTGCTCGAAGCCTTGGGCGACCTAGCGCGCGCCGCGCGTGCGCGGACGAAGGCGAAGGTCATCGCGGTCACTGGCTCGGTCGGCAAGACCGGCACTAAGGAAGCGCTCAAGCTCGCGCTCTCGCCCGACGGCGAGACGCATGCCTCGGCCGCCTCCTACAACAACCACTGGGGCGTGCCGCTATCGCTCGCGCGCTGCCCGCAGAACGCAAAATATGCAGTGCTCGAGATCGGCATGAACCACGCCGGCGAGATCACGCCGCTGACCAAGCTCGCGCGTCCGCATGTCGCCATCGTCACCACCGTCGAGCCGGTGCACCTCGAATTCTTCGGCACGGTCGAGAAGATCGCCGATGCCAAGGCCGAGATATTTTTAGGGATCGAGCCGGGCGGCGCGGCGGTGCTCAACCGCGACAACGCGCAGTTCGCGCGTCTCGCGCTCGCAGCGAAGGCCGCTGGCGTTGCCCGAGTCGTTACCTTCGGCGCGCATGACGGCGTCGACGCGCAGCTTACGCGCCTGTCGCTCCAATCGGACACTTCGGCGATCGAGGCGCGGGTCTTCGGCGCCTCCGTCACCTACAAGCTCGGCGCCCCGGGGAAACACCTGGTGCTCAACTCGCTTGCTGTGCTCGCGGCGGTATCGCTGGTTGGCGCCGACCTCGCTTTGGCGGCGCTCGCGCTTGGCCAGGTGCGGCCTGCGGTCGGCCGCGGCGCGCGCGTGCCGTTGCAAGTTCCGGGCGGCACGATGCTGCTGATCGATGAGAGCTACAACGCCAACCCCGCATCGATGGCGGCAGCGATCGCGCTGCTCGGCCAAGCGCCGGTCGGGCCTCGCGGCCGCCGCATCGCCGTGCTCGGCGACATGCTCGAACTAGGTCCGCCGGGCGCGGAGCTGCACCGGGCGCTGACAATGCCTCTGAAAGAGGCAGGGATCGATCTTGTGTACTGCTCCGGCCCGTTGATGCGGTCTTTATGGGAGGCACTTCCCTCCAACGTCCGGGGCGGCTATGCCGAGACGGCGGCGGCGCTGGAGCCCGCCGTGCTCGAGGCCATCCGCGCCGGCGACACTGTTATGGTGAAGGGGTCGCTGGGCTCGAAAATGGGGCCGATCGTCAAGGCGCTCGAAAAGCTGTTCCCGCGCGCCGCCCTCGAGAATTCACCGCAGGTGTGACCCGATGTTCTACTGGCTGGCTGATCTCTCGGGGCACGTCTCGTTTCTCAACGTCTTCCGTTACATCACCTTCCGCACCGGCGGTGCGATCGTCACCGCACTGGTATTCGTCTTTCTGTTTGGCGGCCCGATCATCGACCTCCTGCGCCTGAAGCAGGGCAAGGGTCAACCGATCCGCGCCGACGGCCCGGCCTCGCATCTGATCACCAAGAAGGGCACGCCGACGATGGGCGGCCTGATGATCCTGTCGGGGCTTCTGGTGTCGACGCTGCTCTGGGCCAATCCGATGAACCCGTACGTGTGGATCGTCCTCGGCGTCACGCTGAGCTTCGGCCTGATCGGCTTCTACGACGATTACCTGAAGGTCACCAAGCAGACCAATGCCGGCTTCTCCGGCCGCACGCGGCTGATCGCCGAGGCGGTCGTTTCGGTCGCTGCGGTGACGGCGCTGTCGCGTCTGAGCAACGGGCCGATCGCGACCTCGCTGGTGTTTCCGTTCTTCAAGGAACTCGTCTTCAATCTCGGCTGGGCCTTCTTCGTCGTCGGCGCCTTCGTCATCGTCGGTGCCGGCAACGCGGTGAACCTGACGGACGGTCTCGACGGCCTCGCCATCGTGCCGGTGATGATTGCCGCGGCGAGCTTCGGTTTCATCTCCTATCTTGCCGGCAACGCGGTGTTCGCCGAGTACCTTCAGATCCGCTACGTCGCCGGCACCGGCGAACTGGCGGTGCTGTGCGGCGCGCTAATCGGCGCGAGCCTGGGCTTCCTGTGGTTCAATGCGCCGCCCGCGTCGATCTTCATGGGCGATACCGGTTCGCTGTCGCTCGGCGGCATGCTGGGCGCGACTGCGGTCGCCATCAAGCACGAGATCGTGCTCGCCATCATCGGCGGACTGTTCGTGCTCGAAGCGCTGTCGGTGATCGTGCAGGTCGTGTCGTTCAAGCTCACCGGCAAGCGCGTCTTCAAGATGGCGCCGATCCACCACCACTATGAGCAGCTCGGCTGGACCGAATCGCAGATCGTGATCCGCTTCTGGATCGTCGCGGTCGTGCTGGCGCTCGCGGGCCTCGCCTCGCTCAAGCTGCGATGATCCCGATCACAACGTTTGCCGGCAAGACGGTCGCGGTCTTCGGGCTCGGCCGCTCCGGCCTCCTGTCGGCGCGTGCGCTCGCCGCGGGCGGCGCCGACGTCATTGCCTTCGACGACAATGAGAAATCCGTTGCCGAGGTGCGCGACGCCGGCATCAAGACGCAGAATCTGCGCGAGCTTGACTGGTCGGCGGTGGCCGCGCTGGTGCTGGCGCCGGGCGTGCCGCTGACGCATCCGAAGCCGCACTGGAGCGTTACGCTGGCGCAACAGGCCGGCGTCGAAGTCATCGGCGACATCGAATTGTTCTGCCGCGAGCGCGCCAAAGCCGGGCTCGACTGCCCGCTCATCGCCATCACCGGCACCAACGGCAAGTCGACCACGACCGCACTGACCACGCATCTGCTCACGAGCGCGGGGCGCGACGTTCAGATGGGCGGCAATATCGGCGTCGCCGTGTTGGCGCTCGAGCCGTTCGCGGCAAGACGCGCCTACGTGCTCGAAATTTCGTCGTACCAGATCGATCTCGCGCCATCTCTGCACGCGACCGTCGGTATCCTGCTGAACGTGTCGGAAGATCATCTCGACCGGCACGGCACGATGGAGAACTACGCCGCCATCAAGGCGCTGCTGCCGGCTAGCATCGAGGCCGGCGGTACTGCGGTCATCGGCGTCGATGATCGCTACGCGCGCGCCGCCGCCGATCGCATCGAGCGCTCCGGCAAGATCGTCGTGCGCGTCTCGGTGCAGGGAACGCTGCGCGACGGCTACTATGCCGACGGCAGCCGCATCATGCGGGCGTCGGCCGGCAAGGCGCATGCCGCCGCCCAGCTTTCCGGTATCGGCAGCCTGCGCGGCCAGCACAATGCGCAGAACGCGGCCTGCGCCATCGCCGCCTGCGCGGCGCTGGGCGTCGATCTGCCAGCGATCCAGAAAGGGCTGGTCAGTTTCCCGGGGCTTGCCCATCGCATGCAGCAAGTCGGCCGCAAGGGCCGCGTGCTGTTCATCAACGATTCGAAGGCGACTAATGCCGACAGCGCCGCCAAAGCGCTCGGCAGCTTCAACGACATCTATTGGATCGCGGGCGGCAAGCCGAAGACCGGCGGCATCACCGGCCTCGTTGAATTCTTCCCGCGCATCCGCAAGGCCTACCTGATCGGCGAGGCGGCCAAGGAGTTCGCCGGCACCCTCGACGGCAAGGTTCCGAACGAGATCGACGGCGTCTTGTCGGCGGCAATCGATGCCGCCGCTCGCGACGCAGAGGCCTCCGACGCCAAGGAACCCGTTGTGCTGCTGTCGCCGGCCTGCGCCTCGTTCGACCAGTACCCGAACTTCGAAGTGCGCGGCAAAGCCTTTGCCGACATTGTTCTCGCCATTCCGGGCATGAAGCCCGCGCAATAGCGGACGGTTAAGCCTTCCTAAACCCTCCCGCGTCAGCTTGGCGCTTGGGAACGGGCCATGGTTTCGCGCGCGCAACGCACGCCATTTGCCGAGTGGTGGTGGACGGTCGACAAGCTGACGCTTGCGGCAGTCGGCGCCCTGATGCTCGCTGGCGTGGTCCTGTCACTCGCCGCGAGCCCGCCGGTCGCCTCGCGGCTGGGGCTCGACCCGTTCTATTTCGTCAACCGCCACGTCATCGATCTCTTGCCGGCGATCGCCGTCATGCTGGCGGTATCGTTCCTCAACCCCGGTCAGATCCGGCGCATGGCGGTCATTGTGTTCATCGTCAGCCTGGTCATGGTGGCGCTGACCCCGGTGTTCGGCGCCGAGATCAAGGGCGCGCGGCGCTGGCTGGTGCTGTTCGGCATGAACATCCAGCCTTCGGAGTTCCTGAAACCGGCCTTTGTCGTGTTGATCGCATGGCTTTTCGGCGAATCCGCTAAGCGGCCCGACATGCCCGCCAACACCTGCGCTCTGCTTCTGCTTCTCATGGTGCTCGCGCTGCTCGTCATCCAGCCCGACTTCGGCCAAACCATGCTGGTCGCGCTGGTATGGAGCGCGCTGTTCTTCATGGCCGGCATGCGCGTCGTCTGGGTGTTTGGCATCGCCGGCATCAGCGGCGCGGGCTTGCTCGCGGCCTATTACACCGTGCCGCACGTCGCACGCCGCATCCAGCACTTCCTCAATCCGGCATCGGGCGACACCTTCAACATCGATATCGCGACCGAGAGCTTCATGCGCGGCGGCTGGTTTGGCCGCGGTCCTGGCGAGGGGACAGTCAAGCGCATCCTTCCCGAGAGCCACACCGACTTCGTCTTCTCCGTTGCCGCGGAGGAATTCGGCGTCGCGCTCTGCATCGTGCTGGTCGCACTCTATGCCTTTATCGTCATTCGCGGCCTCGCGCGTGCAATGCGAATCGACGATCTTTTCATCCGTTTTGCCGCCGCCGGGTTGACGATCTTGTTCGGCAGCCAGGCCGCGATCAATATCGCCGTAAACATCCACCTGATCCCGGCCAAAGGCATGACGCTGCCATTCATCTCCTACGGTGGTTCGTCGATGATTTCGCTCGCCTACACGATCGGAATGCTGCTGGCGCTGACGCGCGAGCAGCCACGCGCCGCGATGCTCGCTCCGGACCTGTCCCCAGTCGAAGCCGGTGCTTGAGCCCACGCTGGCTAGTTGAGCCCATTCCGTCTTGCTTGTGATAAGACGTGACGCCCGACATCGGGCGATCGGAGCGTCTATGGCGGCCGACAAGCTGATCCTTCTCTGCGCCGGTGGTACGGGCGGGCATCTGTTCCCGGCCGAAGCGTTAGCGGTCGCCTTGGATAAGCGCGGCGTTATTGTCGAGCTTGCGACCGATCTGCGCGCGGCGCAGTTCAAATTTCCGGCTCGCGCCGTGCATCTTATCCCGAGCGAGACAGTGCGCGGCCGCGACCCGATATCGCTCGCGCGAACGCTGAGCATGTTGGCCTACGGCACGATGAAGGCGTGGAGCCTGATCGGCCGCATCAAGCCGGCTGCGGTGGTGGGTTTCGGCGGCTATCCGACAGTGCCGCCGCTTTTCGCGGCCTGCTTGCGCGGCGCGCCGACCGTGCTACATGAGCAGAACGGCGTCATGGGACGCGCAAACCGTTTGCTTGCGGCGCGTGTGACCACGATCGCCACCAGTTTCAAGTCGTTGTCGAATCTCGACCCGCGTCTTCAGCCGAAGGTCGTGTTCACGGGAAATCCCGTGCGGCCTCAGGTTACTCAGGCGGCATCGATGCCTTATGTCGCGCCTGGTGACGGACCGCTACGCGTTCTCGTATTCGGAGGCAGCCAAGGCGCGCATGTGATGGCGGAGATCGTGCCACCGGCGATCGAGCGCCTTACGCCAGCCGTGCGCGCGCGGCTACGGATCGTACAGCAGGCGCGTGGCGAAGATCTCGAAAGCGTGCGCGGAGTCTATGCGAGACTCGGCGTCGCCGCCGAATGCGCGCCGTTCTTTGCCGATCTGCCGCGGCGTATGGCGGAGGCTCACCTCGTGATTTCGCGCTCCGGTGCCTCAACGGTGGCTGAGCTGTCGGCAATTGGCCGCCCTGCGATCCTCGTGCCGCTGCCGCATGCGCTCGACCAGGACCAGTTCGCCAATGCCGGCGTGCTGGCGCAAGCGGGTGGGGCGACCAGGCTCGAGCAGCGCGATTTCACGCCTGAGCGTCTCGCCGCCGAGATCAGCCGGCTTGCAGGCGACCCGGCGCGGCTCGCCCAAATGGCGCAGGGCTCGAAATCCGCCGGCACCATCGACGCCGCCGAGCGTTTGGCCGGTTTGGTCATAAAAGTGGCCGGCCATTAATTATTTCGCCGCGACCGCCCTTGCACCAGCCGCGACGGTCTTGCATTAACATCGCCAGCAAAGGCTGAGGTCGACCTTCAATGAAACTGCCGCAGAAAATCGGCCCGATCCATTTCGTCGGCATCGGCGGCATCGGCATGAGTGGCATCGCCGAAGTGCTGGCCAACCAAGGCTACACCGTGATCGGCTCGGATGTGTCCGACAATGCCAACGTCAAGCGGCTGCGCGACAAGGGCGTCAAAGTTGCCATTGGCCACAAGGCGGAGAACATCGACAGCGCCGACGTCATCGTGGTCTCGTCCGCCATCAAACAGGACAACCCCGAGCTCGTTGCTGCGCGCGAGAAGCGTCTGCCGGTCGTGCGCCGCGCCGAGATGCTGGCCGAGCTGATGCGGCTGAAGAGCTGCGTCGCCATCGCCGGCACACATGGCAAGACCACGACCACCTCATTGGTGGCGACGCTGCTCGACGCTGGCGGGCTAGACCCGACGGTGATCAACGGCGGCATTATTAACGCCTACGGCACGAACGCGCGGCTCGGCGCCGGTGATTGGATGGTGGTGGAAGCCGACGAATCCGACGGCACCTTCCTCAAGCTGCCGGCCGACGTCGCCATCGTCACCAATGTCGATGCCGAGCATCTTGATCACTTCAAGACGTTCGCCGCGGTACAGGACGCCTTCATCGATTTCGTCAGCAACGTGCCGTTCTATGGCTTCGCCGTGATGTGCACGGATCATCCGATCGTGCAGCGGCTTGTGGGCCGGATCACCGACCGGCGTATCATCACTTACGGCGAAAATCCGCAGGCCGACGTCCGCTTGACCGATCTCGATCATCATGATGGCCGCTCGAAGTTCACCGTGCAGTTTCGTGACCGCGACGGCGCAACGGTGCACGAGATTGGCAACCTCACATTGCCCATGCCAGGCCGCCATAACGCGCTCAATGCGACGTCGGCGGTCGCGGTCGCGCACGAGCTCAAGATTCCGGATGATAAGATCCGTGTGGCGCTGTCGAAATTTGGCGGGGTCAAGCGTCGCTTCACAAAGGCGGGCGAGTGGAACGGCGTTACGATCATCGACGACTACGGTCACCATCCGGTCGAAATCGCTGCGGTGTTGAAGGCCGCGCGTGATGTGACAAAGGGGCAGGTGATCGCCGTCGTCCAGCCGCATCGCTACACACGTCTGAAAAGCCTGTTCGAGCCGTTTTCGACCTGCTTCAACGACGCCGACGTGGTCATCGTCGCTCATGTCTATCCGGCCGGAGAAAGCCCAATTGAAGGCGCAGATCGCGATTCTTTGGTGCAGGCCTTGCGCGCGCGTGGCCATCGCCAGGTGGTCCCGCTCGACGGGCCGCAAAAGCTTGCCGGCATCGTCAAGGAGTTCGCCAAGCCCGGCGACTACGTGGTCTGCCTCGGCGCCGGCTCGATCACGCAATGGGCCTATGCACTAGCCGGCGAGTTGAAGGCATCATGAGCTTCCCCGACATCGTTCCTGATCTGAAAGCGCGCATGCCGGAAATGCGCGGCCGTTTGCTGGCCAACCAGGCCCTCGATACCCAAAGCTGGTTTCGTGTCGGTGGCCCGGCGCAAGTTCTCTTCATGCCGCAGGACGAGAACGATCTCGCGTATTTCCTGCGTAATCTTCCGTCCGAGATTCCGGTGACGGTGATTGGCGCAAGCTCAAACCTCATCATCCGCGATGGCGGCATTCCAGGCGTCGTGATCCGGCTCGGCAAGCCATTCAGTGAGATCGCAATCGAAGACGGTCACAAGGTCCGTGCCGGCACCGCCGCGCTCGATGCCCATGTGGCGCGTCACGCGCGCGATGTCAGCATTGCCGGCCTCGCCTTCCTGTCCGGAATTCCGGGCTCGATCGGCGGCGCGTTGCGCATGAATGGCGGTGCCTTCGGCGGCGAAACGAAAGACGTGCTGATCGAGGCGCGCGGCATCGATCGCGGCGGCAATGTCCGCACATTTAGCAATGCCGACATGGGCTTTACCTATCGCAATTCGACCGCGCCCGCGGACGTCGTTTTCGTCAGCGCATTGTTTCAGGGTCGCCCGGGTGATCCGGTGCAAATCGAAGCCGAGATGGCCGAGATCAAGCGTAAGCGCGAGGCAAGCCAGCCGAAAAACATGACTTGCGGCTCGACCTTCAAGAACCCGCCCGGCAACTCGGCCTGGCGCGTCATCGAAGCCGCCGGCTGCCGCGGCCTAACAGTCGGAGGCGCGCAGGTGTCGGACAAGCACTGCAATTTCCTGCTCAATCTCGGCGGCGCCAAGGCGGCAGACATCGAGGCGCTGGGCGAGATGGTGCGCGAGAAGGTCAAGGCGCATTCGGGCATCGAGCTCGAATGGGAAATCAAGCGTATCGGCGTCGCCGGTTAAGGGACCAGCAGCGGATTTTCGCCGATCAGGTTGCGTTCCTTCAGCCAAGGATTGATCGCTAGCGCGCGCTTGAGCGGCGCCTGCGCCTCGTCGACTTTGCCCTGCTGCGTCAGGATGATGCCTTTGCCGGCCAGCGCCGCGTAATGCATCGGCTCGAGCGTCAGCACCTTGTCGATCGCCTGCAATGACGCCTCGTAATCGCCGGCAAGGAACAAAACGTAACCGTACTGGTTCCAGCCTTCCGCGAAATCAGGCTGGTGCTTCACCAGCTCCTGCATAGCGATGAATGCGTGCGCGTAATCAAATTCGAGCTGCGCCTGTCGCGATGCTTCGAGCAATTCGCGCGAGCGCTCGTCGGCAAAGCTGCGCCAGAACGTCCAGAGACGGTCCTCGACCGCGCGGGCCTCGACGTCGTCCTTGGCGGCGGCCAGCTCCGCGAACAGTTCCGCGCGCTCCTTAACGGCGCTCGCGTTCAGCCCAGCCGTCGGCGGCAGCGGATCAGCCGCACGGGCCGCGACCGCGATCAGCACCAGGGCGAGCGCCGCTGCAAGGCGCACCGCGGTTCAGTCCTCAAGCTTGAGCAGGGCGCGGATCAGGTCCGGCCCGATGTGCACATCGCCGGCGAACGGGTGCTCCTGCAAGGCCACCAGTCCGAGCGAGACGATGACCGCGACCGAAAAAATCGCCAAGGCCGCGATCTGCGCCCGCGGCTTCGTCAGGTGCACGGCCCCGATCGCGATCTGTGTGATGATGCCGAGGATCAGCACGACTGCCCATTTGAGATCGCTTGTGTTATCGGAGGCGATCGCGAGCCGTTCGGAGCGCGCCGTGCCAAGCCGCACCGTGGCATTGAGCAACGCTGCGTGCACGGCAACGCTCGAGTCGCTCGCGATACGAGGATCGCTGACATCGTGGAGCAGTTTGTCGTACGCGGCGCCGACCGAGTCCGCGCCATCGCCCCGCGCCATCGCCGGCCAGTCGTCCGCAATCGCGGCCCTGACGTAGACCCCCCAGGACGCCCGGATGTGGCTCATGTCGGACGCCGACGCGACGCTCAGCGTGTAGATATTGCGAAGCTCTGCCGCTTCACCCTGCACCGCGCGAGCGGCCTGTCGGTTGCGGTCGGCTATATCGCTGGCGAGGAAGCCCGTGAGTAGCGCAAACATCACGCTGACCGATGTGAAGAACGGCGCCACGACGCCGTCGAAACGCTTCACGCGGGGACCGCACAGGCGGCCGAAGCAAATCCATAGGATCGCCAGCGCAGTCGCCCCATAAACGACCGTGAGGCACGCGAAGACGCCAAAGGTCGGCAGATCTAACCATGTTTCGATCGGATCAGACATGGGCGCTCGTTTCGGTTGGATAAATCGGCTAGGAGGGTTCGGTTTGGCCCGGCGATTGTACGTATTGATTCGTGCCGTCGCTACGCAGGGGTTTATGCGGAGAACGACGTGAGCAAGCACGTTGCTGTTCTGATGGGAGGCTGGTCGGCCGAGCGTGAGGTATCCTTGCGCTCGGGCAAAGCCTGTGCCGACGCGCTCGAGAAGGTCGGCGGCTACAAGGTGAGCCGCGTCGACGTCGATCGCGACGTTGCGGCCACGCTCCGCTCGCTCAAGCCGGACGCCGCGCTCAATGTGCTGCATGGCCGCCCCGGCGAGGACGGCACGCTGCAAGGCTTGCTCGAGATCATGGGCATCCCTTATTCGCACTCAGGCGTCATGGCGTCCGCGGTCGCGATGCAGAAAGACATCGCCAAGACCGTGCTCAAGGCGGCGCAGGTGCCGGTGCCCGGCGGCCGGATGATCTCGCGCATCGAAGCGGCCAAGGCGCACGCGTTGCCGCGGCCTTACGTCATCAAGCCTGTGGCGGAAGGTTCGAGCGTCGGCGTCTTCATCGTCCGCGAGGACCACGAGCATCCGCCGCAGGAGCTTACACGAGCCGACTGGAAATTCGGCGAGATGGTGCTGGTCGAGCCGTTCATTCCAGGCAAAGAGCTCACTTGCGCGGTGATAGGCGACAAGGCGCTCGGCGTCATCGAAATCGTGTCGGCGACGAGGTTTTACGACTACGAAGCCAAATACGCCCCGGGCGGATCGCGGCATCTGCTGCCCGCGCCCCTGTCGAAAGAAATTTACGAGGAATGCCGGCGTCTCGCGCTGGCTGCGCATCACGCGCTTGGCTGCCGCGGTGTCACACGCGCGGACTTCCGCTATGACGAGGGCAAGCCGGGAACGCAGGGCCTGTTCTGCCTCGAGGTCAATACCCAGCCCGGCATGACGGAAACCTCGCTTGTCCCGGAGATGGCGGCGCATGCCGGCATCAGCTTCGAAGAGCTGGTCTGCTGGATGGTGGAAGACGCGTCCCTCGACCGCTAGTCGACGCAGTCGTTCTCTTTCTCCTGCGGCGGCTGCAACAAGGCTTGAATGCCGCGCTCACGTCCGACCTGGATGAGTTCCTTCACCTCATCGTGGCTCAGACGCTGTCAAGGAATATATTCCACACGATGCGAAGCCGGACATCGCTATGACCCGCCGCAGTAGCCGCGGTGGTCCTTAGCGGCCTCGCCTCACGCGCGTGTTGCGGCAGACCCGACACGACTGGTCGAAACCGATATATTAAATTCCCATCCTCGGTTCGGGCGAATGCGAGGCGTAGAGTGCGCTAGTAAAGGGTCGGCGATGAGGTGGTGGATAATTGCGTTTGCTGCGTTAGCAGGCGCATTGCCGACGTCGGCGGTCTACGCTCAAACATTCAATCAGTTCGTCGGCTTTGGCGACAGCACCGTCGACAGCGGCTGGTACCGAAATCTGGCGTTTCCGACCGGCAACGCTGCGATTGATGGCGCGCTACCCGCTGCAATTCCGAATGGCGGGGGCATTTCGACGACTGGCCCCGGCCCAGTCAGCTCGCAAGTGCTTGCCGGCTATTTCGGGCTGAGCGCTACGCCCGCCGATCAGGGTGGCTCGAACTACGCCACCGGCGGCGCGCGCAATAATCAGGTTGGCTCGCTGCCGAACGCCGTGGCGACCGTCACGCAGATTCAGAACTATCTCGCCGCCAATGGCGGTGCGGCGAACGGCAACGCGCTTTATCTCATCGGATCCGGTGGTAACGACGTTACTCTCTACGTCAACCAGATCGCCGCCAACACAATTACGCTGGCGCAGGGACTCCAGAACGTCACGCAATCAGCCAACGATCTGGTCGGCGCAATTTCGCAACTGCATGCGGCGGGCGCGCGATACATTCTCGTGCCGAACCAGCCGCAATCCTTCGGCACCGCGACCGAGCAGTCGCTGCGCGCAACCTACGATAACACGTTGTGGTGGGGGCTGGCGTCGGCCGGCGTTAATTTCATTCCGGTCGACTACAATGCGGTTATTCGTGCGGTAGCCTCCAATCCATCGTCGTTCGGCTTCATTGCTGGCGCGGGAGCCGCCTGTATCCCCCAAGCCGGTCTGACCACGGGCTACGCCATTTTGTGTACGCCGCTAACCTTGGTTGCGCCGAACGCGGCACAAACGCATTTTTTCGCCGATGACGTCCATTTGTCGACGGCGGGGCAAAAAGTGCTCGCCGATTATGAATACAGCCTCATCACTGCGCCGAGTATGGTCTCGATGCTAGCCGAAGCGCCCCTGCAGACTCGCCTGAATCTCCTCAACATGATCCAGAACCAGATTCCGCTGTCGCAAAATCAGAACGGCGCCAAGGGCTTTAACACCTGGCTCTCGGGAGACGTGTCGAGCCTTCAAATCAAGAACTATCCGGGCTTCCCTGACGATCCGGGGGTGCCGGTCGCGCTGGCGGCGGGCTTCGACTACCGGATCTCGAAGGATTGGCTTGTCGGCCTCGTGCTCGCCGGTGGGCATCAGCGCGCCAATTTTGCCATGGGCTTCGGCGGCTACACGCAGGACGAATTCTCCGTCAGCGCGTATTCGGCCAATACGCTTGGGCCGGCATGGTTCGACGTGATCGCCACCTACGGCACGATTGCTTACGACGTGAAGCGCACGGTGCCCGTCGGCATTACCGTGCAGAATAATGCCGGTTCGACATCCGGTTCCGATATCTCGATCGCCGCTGATGTCGGATACGATTTCCATTTTGGCACCATGACGTACGGCCCCATTGCTGGAATGGTCTTGCAGCAGGTCCATGTTGACGGCTTCTCCGAGTCCGGAAGCTTCACCAGCCTCGGCTTCGGCTCGCAGACGCGCAATTCCGCCGTCGGCGATCTCGGCGGCCGCGTCACGTTAGACCTCGGGCGTCTATCGCCTTTTGCGAAGGCGACATGGGATCATGAATTTGCGCCAGCCAATCGGCAGGTCACGGCGATCCTGACGACTTCGGTTGCGCCATCATATTCGATGCCGGCCGTGCAAGTAGGATCCGATTGGGGCATCGTTACTGCCGGGACGACTGTGAAGCTCGCAAGCAATGTCAGCGGGCTCTTCGCAGTCACCGGCACGCTGGCGCAGCAAAATGTCACCACTTACAGCGGCCAGGTCGGCATCAACGTGTCGTTCTGAGAACTGAATGGCTGGATCACTGTCGCCCTGACGCCACGCTCGCCGCTTCTTGCTGCTAAATCCTCATAATTCCTCAACTTTTACTAATTGTTTACCAACTGGACCGAAGACTAGGCCGTGCGGCGGTTCGCGCGCGAGCGCGCGCTCGCGTCTGTCGTTTGCGTGCGTGATCGCCGCTGACTGATCGGCATGACCGAATCCTCGCTCGTGCCAGCGTTCGCCGAATGCCCATTCGGGCATGAAAGAAATTGGTGCGATGGACGGTCGCCTCGCTCAATCGCTGACGCCGAAAGCCGGACGAACCGCCGTGCGCGCGCAACGCACCACGCGTGGGTTTTTCGGCGCCATTCTCGCGCTCGATCCGCCGCGCGGCTTGGGTGCGAGTTGCGCAGCGCTCTTGCTGCTGGCGAGCACCTGGTACGGCGTCATCAAAGGCGGCCATTACGACAATATCGTCGAGCAGGTGCAGGATATCTGCGACACCGCTGCCAATAGCGCGGGCTTCCGCATTTCCGAGGTCGCGCTCGCGGGCAATCACGAGCTCAGCCGCGAAAACATCCTGACGCTGGCCGGCGTCACCGGCCGCTCGTCACTTCTGTTCCTCGACGCGGCGCGGACGCGTGCGCGGCTTCTGAGCAATCCGTGGATCGCGGAAGCGACGGTGCTGAAACTCTATCCGGGCCGGCTGCGCATCGGCATCGTCGAACGCAAGCCGTTTGCGCTTTGGCAAAAGGATGGCGTCATGTCGCTGATCGCGTCCGACGGCACCGTGCTCGAAGGCTTTGTGTCGCCACGATTTGAGTCTTTGCCTCTGCTGGTCGGCAAAGGCGCCGAACGCGCAGGCCATGACTTCATCGACCTGGCAAAGCGCTATCCCGACATCGCCGGCACGATCGACGCCTGGGTGCTGGTAGCAGAGCGCCGGTGGAATTTGCATCTTAAGGGCGGCCTCGAAGTGCTGCTGCCGGAAGAACAGCCGGAGCGGGCGCTTGGCACCTTGGCCGAGCTCGACCGCACCAAGCAGCTCCTGTCGCGCGATATCGTCACCGTCGACTTGCGCTCGTCCGACCGCGTCATCGTGCGCCTGTCCGACGCCGCGGCTGCCGCGCGTGACGAAGCGTTCAAGGCTGCGGCCGATAGGAAAAAGAAGCACGGCAAGGGAGGCGAGGCGTGACCGTGCTGCGCTTCGGCCTCACCCCCAAGATGAAGCCGGTATCGCCGCGGCGCGCCGCGGTCGTCGCCGCGCTCGACGTTGGCACCAGCAAGATCGCCTGCATGATCGCCCGGCTGGAGCCCACGCCGCCGCCCGACGTGCTGCGCCGCCGCAGCCACGGCGTGCGCATTCTCGGCTTCTCGCACACCGCCGCGAGCGGCATGAAGTCAGGCTCGGTAGTCGATCTGGTCGAGGCCGAGGAAATGGTCCGCCAGGCCATCGACACAGCCGAGAGCATGGCCGGCGTGCAGCTTGAATCCGTCGTCGTGTCGCTGTCCGGCGGCCGGGTCGGCAGCGAGCGCTTCATCGCCAATATCGAGCTGACGACCGGCGTCGTGACCGACAATGAAATCGCCCGGGTGCTGGCCGCCGCCAGCCGCCATTCCGTCCGTGACGGCCGCGCAGTCCTCCATTCGCTGCCGATCGGTTATGCGCTGGATGCCGCGACCGGCATCCGTGAACCGCGCGGCATGCTCGGGCACCGATTCGGTGTCGACATGCATATGGTCACAGCCGAGGTGGCCACCGTGCGCAACCTGATGCTGGCGGTCGAGCGCAGCCACTTATCGGTCGAGGCCATGGTGACTTCGCCGTATGCGGCTGCGCTGGCCTCTCTGGCGGACGATGAGTCCGATTTGGGGGCCGCAACCATCGATATGGGCGCCGGAACCACCACGATTTCTGTCTTTTCGGGCGGCCGTTTCGTGCACGCCGACGGTTTCGCCCTGGGGGGCGCCCACGTGACCATGGACGTCGCCCGGGGCCTGAACACCCGGATAGCGGACGCTGAGCGAATCAAGGCGATTTATGGCAGTGTTTTGACCGGTGGCTCGGATGAACGGGACATGATCACGGTACCTCCGGTCGGAGACGACGAGCGGGAGCCACCGCAATTCGTCTCACGGGCGGCGCTTGTGCGGATCATCAAGCCGCGCGTCGAGGAGATACTGGAGATGGTGCGTGATCGTCTCGCGGCCTCGCCATTCGCGGCGGAGCCGCGTGGGCGCGTCGTGCTGACCGGCGGCGCGAGCCAGCTCGTCGGGGTCGCGGATCTTGCGTCCCGCGTTCTCAAGCGTCCAGTGCGTATCGGCCGGCCGCTCGGCATTGCCGGGCTGCCGGATGCGGCCAAGGGGCCGACCTTCGCGGTGGCGGCGGGACTGCTGGTTTATCCGCAGGCGGCACATCTTGAACACTTCGAACCGCGGCGTACGCGGCAACTGATGACAGGAACGGGCGGTTACATGGCGAGGGTCGGGCAATGGCTGCGCGAAAGCTTCTGACTCTCTTCACCAGTTCTAACCAGCGGCCGGTGGCGGACCGGCCGTGTTCGGCGGCGTGCGTTCGCGTGCAATCGCGCGTGAAGGCGGACCTGCTGCCCGTGAAATAAAGAGGCAACCTCATGACCATCAATCTGAAGATCCCCGACATTCGCGAGATGAAGCCCCGCATCACCGTGCTCGGCGTCGGCGGCGCCGGCGGCAACGCGGTCAACAACATGATCTCGGCCGGCCTGCAGGGCGTCGACTTCGTCGTCGCCAACACCGACGCGCAGGCGCTGACCATGTCGAAGGCCGAGCGCATCATCCAGATGGGCGCGCAGGTGACCGAAGGTCTCGGCGCCGGGTCGCAGCCCGAAGTTGGACGCGCGGCCGCCGAGGAGGTGATCGACGAGATTCGCGATCATCTCACCGGCGCACACATGGTGTTTGTCACCGCCGGCATGGGCGGCGGCACCGGCACCGGCGCGGCACCGGTCATCGCCAAGATCGCGCGTGATCTCGGTATCCTCACCGTCGGCGTCGTCACCAAGCCGTTCCACTTCGAGGGCGGGCGCCGCATGCGCTTTGCCGAAGCGGGTATCACCGAATCGCAGAAGGTGGTCGACACGCTTCTGATCATCCCGAACCAAAACCTGTTCCGGGTGGCCAACGAAAAGACCACATTTGCCGACGCTTTCGCGATGGCCGACCAGGTCCTCTATTCGGGTGTCGCCTGCATCACCGATTTGATGGTCAAGGAAGGCCTCATCAATCTCGACTTCGCCGACGTACGTGCCGTGATGCGCGAGATGGGGAAGGCGATGATGGGCACCGGCGAAGCCTCAGGCGAGAAGCGCGCACTGACCGCCGCGGAAGCCGCGATCGCGAACCCGCTGATCGACGATGCCTCGATGAAGGGCGCCAAGGGGCTCCTCATCTCCATCACCGGCGGCAAGGACCTCACCCTGTACGAAGTCGACGAAGCGGCGACCCGCATCCGCGACGAGGTCGATCCAGAAGCCAACATCATTGTCGGCGCAACCTTCGACGAAACCCTCGAAGGCATCATCCGCGTGTCCGTTGTCGCGACCGGCATCGATCACTCCGCCATTAAGCACCAGCCGGCGCAGGCCGAGAACGCGCTTAAGGAACTCGCCGGCAGGCTGCGCAACGATAGCCGGCGCGTTGCCGAGCGTATCGAACGGGCAACACCGACGGCGCAACCGGCGCCGGTTGTGCCGTCGGTGACTGCGGTCGCCACCGCGAGCACCGCAATGGTCGAATCAGCTGCTCACGCGGCCGTCGCGGCGGCCATCTTGCCGCCAGCAACTGCGATCGAAGACGTTTCAATCCGCCCGATGCCGATGAAGCCGTCGCTGTTTGATGCACCGGCGGAGGTGGCAGCGGCCCCGGAGCCGGTGATGCCCAAGACCTTTATCCCGCCGCCGCCCGAGCGGGCCGCCCCGCGCGCGCCCCGCATGCCGCGGATCGACGAACTGCCGTTGCCGGCCCAGAACGAGCTCAAGGCACAGCGCGGCGAGCTTCCCGAGGATCATCCCGAGAAGCGCCGTATGTCACTGATGCAGCGCCTTGCTTCGGTCGGTCTCGGCCGCCGCAACGAGGAGCCGGAGGCTCCGCAGGCCCCGCGCACGGCCCAAACCATGCCGCAGTTCGAGCGGCCGCCACAGCGTCCGACGGCACGTCAGCCGGAAGGCCGGCCAACCCCGCCAGTTTCGGAATACGCCCGCCGTTCGCAGCCGCAGGGTCTCGATCCCCACGGCCGGCCAGCGGCTGTGCATAACTCGCCGGAGGACGATCAACTCGACATTCCAGCTTTCCTGCGGCGTCAGGCGAACTGAGATAGGTTGTAAATCGCAAGCGGCCCCGCTCCGGACTTCCGGGGCGGGGCTTTTCGTTGCGGTAGCGGGTTAAGCTATTGACCAAAATGGGGGTATTCTTTGCCGCCGTCCGTTGCCCGCTCATATCCCGGGTGCCGCGGTAAGGTAAACTCATTATTGGACTGGCCGAGACGTCTCGAATTACGGCAAAAAAGAGTAACAGTCGGTAAGAAATGGTGACTTGGAGATCGGCTGGGGGCTCGCCTAAGTTTCGGCCAGGAAAAGGACTTTTCCGTCAATGGGGGCTGCCTTCCAGAACTGCGGTAGTCGCTGAGTTGAAGGCCGAAATGTGGCTCCGCCAGGAGCCGAGGAAGGGGAACGCGAGGCCTGCGAACAGGCTCGCGGTATCGGGTCGATGAAGGGCGCCAAGCAGACTACGCTGTGCGACCATACGGCTCTCGCCGGTATCGGCGTCCATTCGGGCCGCCCTGTCACTCTCACTTTGCATCCCGCGGACGACGACGCAGGCATCGTATTCCAGCGCGTCGCTGCCGACGGCTCGACCGAGCGCGAGATTCGTGCCGATGTGCGGGCCGTTACCGCCACCGAATTTGCAACCGTTCTGGGCGACGCCAAAGGGCCGCTGTGCTCGACCGCCGAGCACCTTTTGGCCGCGCTGCGCGGCCTCAACGTCGACAACGTCATCGTCGAGATCGACGGGCCGGAAGTGCCGATCATGGACGGCAGCGCCGCGCCCTTCGTGGATGCGATCGATCAGGCGGGCCTGACCACCCGCGCACTCCCGCGCCGGTTCATCGAAGTTATCAAGCCGGTGCGCGTTGAGAAGAATGGCGCCCTCGGTGAATTGCGCCCCTACGAGCATGGCTTCCGCGTCGAGGCCGAGATTAAATTCGATCATCCGCTGATCGGAAAACAGGCGCTGGCGCTCGACATCGGCCCGGAGACGTTCCGGAATGAGATTGCGCGCGCGCGCACCTTCGGTTTCATGAAGGATGTCGCCAAGCTGTGGAGCGCCGGCTATGCGCTCGGGGCGTCGTTCGAGAACACGCTCGTCGTTACGGAAGATCGCGTGCTCAATCCGGAAGGCCTGCGGTTCGGTGACGAGTTCGTTCGTCACAAGGTGCTCGATGCGATTGGCGATCTGGCCCTTGCTGGACAGCCGTTGCTCGCTGCCTACCGAACGATCCGCGGCGGCCACAACCTCAACCACGCTGTGTTGTCGGCGCTGATGGCCGACCGCAGCGCCTGGCGTCTCGTCGAGTTCGCCGCCGAGCCAGTCCGCCGCGTGCGCGGCCATGGCGATATCGCGACTGGTCTTGTCCCGGCGTACGGCCCCGAAGTCGCCTAAAAACGCTGTTTTTCCGGCCTTAACTGTCGCCTTAATCCGGGCCGAATGTCTGCGTAATTCTTTGGCGGAACCGCGCTTTTTCGTTTACATCGATGCGGTTCGGGGCGTTTGCCGAAACGGCCGCCTTGGGGGACCGGATACTGTTCGCACATGATCTTGCGGCTCGACGATTGCCAGCAGAATAATCGCCGGCATTTTATGCGCGTACTGGTGGCTGCGCTACTTGCGGTCACCGTCGGCGCCTGCAGCGAAATCGATTTTTTCAAGAAGGACGACGTCGCTCCGGACGAGCCAGCCGATCGGCTCTACAACGAGGGTCTCTTCCTTCTCAATCAGAAGAAGGATCCGAAAGCGGCTGCCAAGAAATTCGAGGAAGTCGACCGCCAGCACCCCTATTCCGAATGGGCGCGCAAATCGCTCATCATGGCGTCGTACTCGTATTATGCGGCCGGTGACTATGATGAGTGCGTGTCGGGTGCCCAGCGTTACATCACGCTGCATCCAGGCAGCGCGGACGCCGCCTATGCGCAATACCTGATCGGCGCGTCCTACTACGATGAGATTCCCGACATTACCCACGACCAGGCGCGCACCGAGAAGGCGCTTGCTGCGCTCGAAGAAGTGATCCGTAAGTTCCCGGCCAGCGAGTATGCGAATTCGGCGAAGCAGAAGATCGACGTCGCCCGTGATCAGCTGGCCGGCAAGGAGATGAACGTCGGCAGGTACTATCTCGACAAGAAGGATTACACCGGCGCCATCAACCGCTTCAAAGTCGTCATCACCAGGTACCAGACCACCCGCCATGTCGAGGAGGCGCTGGAGCGTCTGACCGAAGCCTATATGGCGCTCGGCATCACAAGCGAGGCGCAGACAGCGGCCGCCGTGCTCGGTCACAATTTCCCGGACAGCCAGTGGTACAAGCATGCCTACACGCTGGTTAAAACAGGCGGCACCGAGCCGACCGAGAACAAGGCGTCCTGGATCAGCAAGGCGTTCGCCAACTTCAAGACCGTCGCCGGCTGAGCGTCGCTTTACGACTTACCCACATCGCGATGGCCGGGCTTGTCCCGGCCATTCCCGTCTTTGATGATGGCGAATCCGATATGACGGCGGTGCCCGGCCGATGGCCGGCTCTCACGCCAACAAGGTAGCCGGTTTCATGCTGTCCCGACTTTCAATTCGCGACATCGTCCTGATCGACAAGCTCGATATCGATTTTGCCAAGGGCCTTGCCGTGCTTACGGGCGAGACCGGCGCGGGCAAGTCGATCCTTCTCGATGCCTTCGCGCTCGCGCTTGGCGGGCGCGGCGATCAGGCGCTAGTGCGGCAGGGTGTTGAGCAGGGCCAAGTGACTGCCGTGTTTGAGGTTGCCCGCAACCATCCGGCGCGCGCCATCCTCAAGGCCAATGACATTGCACTGGACGATGATTTGATCCTGCGCCGCGTGCAGCTCGCGGACGGGCGGACGCGGGCGTATGTCAATGACCAGCAGGTAAGTGTGCAGGTGATGAAGCAGGTAGGCGAGGCGCTGGTCGAGATCCACGGCCAGCACGACGACCGCGCTTTGGTCGACGCCGGAACCCACCGCCGCCTGCTCGACGCCTTCGGCGGCCTCGAGGCCTATGCCGCCCGGGTCGCCGCGCTCTGGGAGGCCCGCCGCACGGCCGAGGAGGCCGCCGCCGCCCATCGCGAAGAGGTCGCCCGCGCCCAGCGCGAAAGCGACTGGCTGCGCCACGCCGTCGCCGAGCTCGAAAAGCTCAGCCCCCAGGCCGGCGAGGAGACGACGCTCGCCGACCGCCGCGCCACCATGATGCAGGCCGAAAAGGTGGCCGAGGACCTGCGCGAGGCTTACGATGTGCTCGCCGGCGCCAATTCGGTGCCGGCACTGTCGGGCGTCATCCGCCGCCTGGAGCGGCGCCAGCAGCAGGCGGCGCAGCTGATCGAGCCGTCGGTCAAATCGCTCGACACCGCGCTCACCGCGCTCGAGGAGACGCGCGCGCATCTCGAAGCCGCCTTGCGAGCCGCCGACTACGATCCCGCCGAGCTCGAGCGCCTCGAGGAGCGGCTGTTCGCGTTGCGCGGCGCCGGCCGCAAGTACAATGTGCCGGTCGACGAACTTGCGGCGCTCGCCGCCCGCTACACGTCCGACATCGTGCTGATCGACGCCGGCGAGGAGCGGCTCAAGGCGCTTGAAGCGGCCGCCCGCGCGGCGGAAGCCGACTACCGCACCGCCGCTGCGGAATTGTCGAAATCGCGCGACAAAGCTGCCACGGTGCTCGACAAGGCGGTCAACGGCGAGCTCAAGCCGCTCAAGCTCGAGCGCGCGAAGTTCTCGACCCAGATCGACAGCGACGAGAGCTCAGCCGGACCAAACGGCATCGACCGCATCGAGTTCTGGGTGCAGACCAATCCCGGCACGCGGCCCGGTCCGCTGATGAAGGTCGCCTCCGGCGGCGAACTCGCGCGCTTCCTGCTGGCGCTCAAGGTCGTTCTGGCGGACCGCGGCTCGGCGCCCACTTTGGTGTTCGACGAGATCGACACTGGCGTCGGCGGTGCGGTGGCCGATGCCATCGGCCTGCGGCTCGCCAAGCTTGCGCGCGGCGTCCAGGTGCTCGCGGTGACGCATGCGCCGCAGGTGGCGGCGCGCGCCGACCGCCATTACCTCATCAGCAAGGACGCGCTGGAGAAGGGAAAACGGGTGGCGACACGCGTCACGGAAGTGGCAAAGGAGAGCCGCCGCGAAGAGATCGCTCGCATGCTGGCCGGCGCCGAGATCACGAACGAGGCCCGCGCGGCGGCCGAGCGCCTGATCAAGCAGGCGAGTTAGCCGGGCGGCCTTGTGCCGCGCGTCCACGGCTTTACATTTCCCGCGAATGGCCAAAGCAAAAGTCCAAACCGACAAGACGCCGGTCGATCTCCTTACCGCCAAGCAGGCGCAGGCCGAGCACGCGCGGCTGACCCAAGAGATCGGCGAGCACGACAAGCGCTATTACCAGCAGGATCGGCCATCGATTTCAGACGCCGAATACGATGCGCTGCGCCAGCGCTACAGCGCAATCGAGGCGCGGTTTCCAGATCTGCGCACGCTTGAATCGCTGTCGCTGAAGGTCGGGGTCGCGCCGAGCGGGCGCTTCAAGAAGGTCCGCCATGCGGTGCCGATGCTGTCGCTCGACAATGCGTTCAGCGAAGATGACGTCGCCGATTTTGTCGGCCGCATCCGACGTTTCCTGAAGCTGTCCGAGAGCGAGACAATTGCGTTCTCCGCCGAGCCGAAGATCGACGGCCTATCGATGTCGCTGCGTTATGAGGACGGCGAGCTCGTCACCGCCGCGACGCGCGGCGACGGCAGCGAAGGCGAGGACGTCACCGCCAACATTCGCACACTGAAGGACGTGCCGCAGAAGCTGAAAGGAAAAGGCGTTCCGGCAATCTGCGAGGTGCGCGGCGAGGTCTACATGACCAAGAAGGCTTTCCTTGCCCTCAACGAACGGCAGAAGGAAGCCGGCGATACAATCTTCGCCAATCCGCGCAATTCGGCCGCCGGCTCATTGCGGCAGAAGGATCCAGCCGTTACCGCGTCGCGTCCGCTCGGCTTCTTTGCCTATGCCTGGGGCGAGATGAGTGAGATGCCGGACGACACGCAGTCCGGCATGATCAAGTGGTTCGAGACCTGCGGTTTCAAAACCAATCCGCTGACGAAGATTTGCCGTTCGACCGAAGACCTGCTGGCCTTCCACCGCAAGATCGAGGAAGGCCGCGCCGAACTCGACTACGACATCGACGGCGTCGTCTACAAGGTCGACCGGCTCGACTGGCAGGGGCGGCTCGGCTTCGTGTCGCACAGCCCGCGCTGGGCGATTGCGCACAAGTTCCCCGCCGAGCGGGCGATCACCGTAGTCAAAGGCGTGCTCATCACGGTCGGCCGGACCGGCGTGCTCACGCCCACGGCGCAGCTTGAGCCTGTCGGCGTCGGCGGCGTCATCGTGCAGAACGCCACGCTGCACAACGAGGACTACATCAAGGGCGTCGGCAACAAGGGCGAGGTGCTGCGCGAGGGCCGCGATATCCGCATCGGCGACACCGTCATCATCCAGCGCGCCGGCGACGTCATCCCGCAGGTCCTGGATGTCGTGATCGACAAGCGGCCGAAGACCGCCAAGCCCTATCATTTCCCGAAGAAATGCCCGTGCTACCTGCACACCGACATCGTGCGTGAAACGACCGCGACCGGCGAGGAAGGGGCGCGGCTGCGCTGCACAGGCGAATTTGCTTGCCCGTTCCAGAAGATCGAGCACCTCAAGCTGTTCTGCTCGCGCGGCGCCTTCGACATCGAAGGGCTCGGCGAGAAGCAGATCGAGTTCTTCTTCGAGAAGGAATGGGTGCGCGAGCCGGCCGACATCTTCACGCTCGAGAAAAAGCACAAGCGTGAGCTGCTCGAGGAAGTGGGTTACGGCGAAACCTCGGTACGCAACCTGTTTTCCGCCATTGACCAGCGCCGCGAGATCGCGCTCGAACGTTTCATCTATGCGCTCGGCATGCGCCACGTCGGTGAAACCACGGCGCGGGCACTGGCGCGCGGCTACGGTTCGTGGAAGGCGTTCCATGACGCCTGCCTGAAGGCGGCAAAGGGCGACGAAGAAGCCATTGCCGAGATGGATGCGCTCGATCAGATCGGCGACACCGTAATCGAGAGCATCAGCGCCTATTTTGGCGAAAGCCATAACCGCGGCATCGTCGAGCGGCTGGTCAAGCAGATGGACAATATCCTCGACGCCGAGAAGCCCAAGACCGACTCGAAGGTCGCCGGCAAGACCGTCGTGTTCACCGGCTCGCTCGAAAAGATGACGCGCGACGAGGCGAAGGCTACGGCCGAACGGCTTGGCGCAAAGGCGGCCGGCTCGGTGTCGAAGAAGACGGATTACGTCGTCGCCGGGCCGGGCGCCGGCTCCAAGCTTGCCGAAGCGCAGAAGCTCGGCGTCAAAGTGCTCAGCGAAGACGAGTGGCTGAAGCTTATTTCTTGAGCGGCTGCGTCGCCGCGTCTAGCCATTTCCGCGTTTGCGCATCGAGCAGCGGCGACAGCGCCTCATGCACGCGCGCATGGTAGCTGTCGACCCAGCGATGCTCCTTGTCGGTGAGCATTTTCACCTCGACCAATGAGCGGTCGATCGGCGCAAGCGTCAGCGTCTCGAAGGCGTTGAGCGGCTTTTCGGCGCCGTTCGGCTCCGGCTCGGCGATCACCAGCACCAGATTTTCGGTGCGGATGCCGTAGGCGCCGGCTTTGTAGTAGCCCGGTTCGTTTGACAGGATCATGCCGCGCCGCAGCGCCACCGTGCCGAGCTTGGAGATCGTCGCCGGCCCCTCGTGCACGGACAGGTAGCTGCCGACGCCATGGCCGGTGCCATGGTCGAAATCGAGCCCGGCCTGCCACAGCGCTGCCCGGGCGAACGGATCGATCTGCGCGCCGGTCGTGTTCTCTGGAAACACCGCGGTGGCGATGTCGATGTGCCCTTTCAGCACGCGCGTGAAGCGGTCGCACATCTCCGCGTCGGGCCTGCCGATCGCGACCGTGCGGGTGACGTCGGTCGTGCCGTCCTCGTATTGCGCGCCAGAATCGATGAGAAACAGCTCGTTCACTCCGAGACGCCGGTTGGTCGCCTCGGTGACCCGGTAGTGGACGATGGCGCCGTTGGGGCCCGAGCCTGCGATGGTGGGGAATGACACGTCCTTGAGCAGGCCTGTGTCGCGGCGGAAGCTTTCCAGCGCCTTCACCGCGTCGATTTCGGTTACCAGGCCGGTTTTGGCCTCGCGGTCGAGCCAGGCCAGGAACCGCACCAGCGCCGCACCATCGCGGACATGGGCCGCGCGCATGCCGGCGATTTCGGCGTGGTTCTTCACCGCCTTCATCAGCGCGATCGGATCCTGGCCGCGGACGGGCTTTGCGCCATGTTCGGTCAGCAGGCGCGTGATGGCGTCGGCGGCGCTCGCCTGGTCGAGGCGGACAATCTTGCCTTTGAGGTTGCCGAGATCGCGCGTGAGCGCGTCCGTGGGCCTGACATCGCAGAATTCTTCGAGCGCATGCCGGACCTTGTTGTCGAGCTTGGCGCGATCGATATAGAGCGCCGGCCGGCCCTCGCGCGGCACGAGCGCGAAGGCGAGCGCCAGTGGCGTATGCGCGACATCCGCGCCGCGGATATTGAAAGTCCAGGCGACGTTCTGCGGGTTCGACACGACGAGCGCATCGGCGCGGAGCTTCGCAAGCTCGGCCTGCACGCGCTTGAGCTTGTCGGCGCTGCTTTCGCCCGCAAGCTTGATATCGCGCAGGCTTGCCGCGCCCTTGGGCGGGGCGGGGCGCTCGCGCCACAACGCATCGATTGGACTGCTGTCGACGGCGACGAGCTCGGCGCCGGCCGCGGCGCAGGCCTTCTTCAGTTTCTCCGCGCCTTCGGCGGTGTGCAGCCAGGGATCGTAGCCGAGCCTGGCGCCGGCTTTGAGATTCTGCTCGAGCCATTGGTCCGGAGGATTCTCGACGAGATGCGCGATCGTGAAGATCGATGCGTCGGTTTGCGCCTGCGCCTGGACGGTGTAGCGGCCATCGACGAACAGCACGGCGCGATCGGCCAGCACGATGGCGAAGCCGGCCGATCCGGTGAAGCCGGTGAGCCAGCCGAGCCGCTCCTCGCTCGCCGGCAGGTATTCGTTCTGCTGACGGTCGGAACGCGGCACGGTGAAACCGTCGAGGCCGTGGCGCCTGAGCTCTTCGCGCAGCGCGGCAATCCGCGCGGCGCTTTGCGCGCGCTCGCTTGCATCTTCGAACGTCTGGAAGCGGGCTTCGAACATCCTCAGGGCACTCTAGCGCGCGCGGGCAGGGGAGCAATGCAGCCATGCGCCGAGCGACGAACGACGCGGTTAATTGCTCACTCGCGATGCGCTGTCATCGTTCAGTCAGAAATGGCGCGCCGTGAGGCAATTCGCGGAAATTCTTGTCGCTTTGATGCCGCCGGAGGCAATGAAATGCTCACATGAATCATTTTTGTGCATCGCACACATTCAAAGCGTTCATGCGCGCATTCTTACCCAATGATTAAGTATTCCATGTCCGAGTGACAGGCTTCTATGCTCTTTTGCGAGTAGTTCGCAAATGAGAATCGTCCTATTTTGCAGCGCAGTAAATCGATAAGGCCAGGGACATTGCTGACCGAGGCGGTTTTGAGACGAAGGAGATAAAACATGGTTGCAATCACTTATGGGGTTTCCCGGGCGCGTGGTGGGAAGGCCCGCGCGAAAGCCGAGCCCAAGGCGCGCGCGCAGAAAAACATCGTGGCGCGCATCGTCGATGCGCTGGTCGAGACACGCATTCAGCAGGCGCACCGCGAGATCATGCGGCACGCTCACCTGCTGCCCTACACCCTGGATGAAAGAGGCAACCGGCTGGTCAAGGCCGGCGGCAAGGAGACGCCGTTCGGCGGTTGGTGATCAACCGTTCATCCGAAAGCGCCGCCCCGGTCTCCCCGCCCGGGGCGGTTTTCTTTTGGCGAGGACGAGCGTCACCCAGCCGTCGATGATGATACGGCGCTCGAGCGCGAGATGCTGCGCGCGATAGAAGGCGAGCGCGGCACTTGCATGACTGGGGAGCAGTCCTGACAGCACGACCGTCGCGCCGGAGCGCGCAAGCCGCGCGATCGGCACGGCCAGCCGCGTCAGCGGCAAGAGGAGAATGTTGGCCAAAATCAGATCGTAGGGCGGGCGCTGGGTGATGGCGCGATCCTTGGTGCCGGCCGCGCGCAAGGTCGCGACGAAGGGCGCCGCGCGATTGAGCCGCGCATTGCCGCGCGCCGCATTGACGGCATGACGGTCGATGTCGCCGGCGACGACCGGCGTGCGGAAGATCTTTGCCGCGGCGATCGCCAGCACGCCGGTGCCGGTGCCGATGTCGAGCACGCGCCGCGCGCGGCGGCGCTTGGCAAGCGCGGCGAGCGCGGTGAGGCAGCCGCGCGTGGTGCCATGATGGCCGGTGCCGAAGGCGAGCGCGGCCTCGATCTCGATGCCGAGCGCGTTTGCCGGGATATTGGCGCGGTCGTGCGCGCCATGCACGATGAAACGTCCGGCACGCACCGGCTTGAGGCCGGCGAGGCTCTGCGCGACCCAGTCGATGTCGGCGACCTGCTCGAAGGCGAGCGCCTGCGCTCCGGCGTCGCCGGCCGCGTTCGCGACCAGCGCGCGCACGCTCGAGCGGTCGATACTCGCGCCGAAATGGATCGCGACCTGCCAGCGGCCATCGCCCGTTTCGAAGGCGGCGCAGGCGGCGTCGTCGAGCCTCTCGCTGCACAGCGCGGCGACCTGCTTGGCGGTTTTTTCGTCGCAGGCCAGCCGCGCCACGGTGGTCGTCGAATCGGTCATGCGGCGGGCACGTTCGCCCTTCGCATTTGCGCGCGCAATGGGCTATGGAGGCGGCCAATGAGCATGGAAACGCCGAGCGCCGCCGATCTCCTTGCGCTCGCCAGTCGCAACGGCTGGCCGGCCGAGATGCGCGTACTGCTCGAAAAATATCCGCGCGAATGCTGGGAGCGCCACGCCAATCTCGGCGACATGGCGCGGTTCTGGCTGTCGCGGCATGCGATGTTTCGCGAGCTGTCGGATATGCTGCGCGTGATCGAGGCCGAATTCCGCGCCGGCCGCCTGGCGCCAGCTGAGTTCCCGCGCCGGTTCGTGCCGCGGCTGCAATTCCTACTGTCGCAGCTCGACGTCCATCATCAGATCGAGGACCACCATTATTTCCCCATCTTCCGCGCCGCCGATGCGCGGCTGGCGCGCGGCTTCGACGTG
>Ga0187779_10000090_pt1 | contig 67291 bp, 51 predicted proteins | sample 1015_Q2_SP10_10__FD_132435 | JGI IMG/M metagenome (GOLD analysis project Ga0187779, IMG submission 132435) | Tropical peat soil microbial communities from peatlands in Department of Meta, Colombia - 1015_Q2_SP10_10_MG | ecosystem: Environmental > Terrestrial > Soil > Wetlands > Peat | place...
AAGGGGAAGGCAGAAACTGCAGCCCGCGACAAAAACGTTTCTGGCGCTGCGGATAGCGGTGAATCGAGAAGAGGAGGAACTCGAGCAGTTTCTTTCGCGGACCCCTGCCACTTTATCTCTTGGAGGACGATGGGTTGTCCTCACGTACCACTCGCTTGAAGACCGCCCGGTGAAGCAGGCTTTTCAGCGCCTGGAGCGCGAAGGCGGCTTCCGGGTGCTCACGCGAAAAGTCATCCGGCCCAGCGAAGAAGAAGTCAGAAGCAATCCTCGCGCGCGCAGTGCGAAGTTGCGCGTGGTCGAGAAAGTCGTCCCGATCGATTCGTATCGGGCTGGGAGCCGGGCATGACCGAATACTACACGGTGAAGCATATCGATAACTCGCGGCTGTCGCGCCCGATCGCGCCGACGCAGCTGCGCGAATTTCAGCGGCGGCTGCTGGCCGGTGCAGCGATCGCGTCGTGCCTGCTGTCTTACGCCTGGCAGCACTTCGAGTGCATTCAACTTCGCTACAAGCTCGAGCAGCTTTCCAGCGAGCGCACACAGGCCGAGGAGCTCAACCAACAATTGCACCTCGAAGTTGCGACGCTGCGGTCGCCGATGCGTGTCGACGCGATCGCGCGGAACAAATTGGGGCTGACGGTTCCCGTGCCCGGGCAGGTGGCTCCGGCCGATGTGGCCGGCGACGGCGTGCTGGCCGACGCGCGCCCGGCGGCGCAGTCCACTCGGCCCTGATAACCGAACATTCAAGATCGGCGTGAAAGGACGGTTCCGCCGTGGCGGGAAAGCCGCCAGGGCGGACCTTTTTTCTGCGGCGTGATCGTTTCCGCCGGAACCTGCCTGTCGGCAGACGGGCGTGATTTCCGATCGGGAAGGCCGGAGTTCATGGAGCAGCGCAATCCGCGTCTCCGCTGGCTGATCGTCTGGGCCCTGGCGATCGTCTGGATCGGAATCATTCTGGGGCGCCTCGCCTACCTTCAACTGTTTTCCTACAGCGAATATTTCGCCAAAGCACAGCGTCAGCAGCAGCGCATTTTCGAAATCAGCCCGATGCGCGGGACGATCTACGACCGCAAAGGGCACGAACTCGCGGTCAGCCTGCCGATGGATTCTGTTTTTGCCGATCCCGCGGAGATTACGGACGTGGGAATGGTGGCGCGGCTGCTTTCGGACGCTCTCAATGTACCCGCCGACGACCTGGAGACCAAAATCGATGAAGCGCACACGCCGGTGCGTCTCGCACGGAAGCTTTCGCCGGAGACGGTCCAGCGCATCAGCGACATGAATTTGAAGGGCGTTTTCTTCCAGAAAGAAAACCGCCGCGTTTATCCGCAGCGCGAGCTTGCGGCGTCGGTGCTCGGCTTCGTCGACGTGGATGAGAAAGGCATCGGCGGAATTGAATATTCGCTTGACAGGCTGATTCGCGGCCGGCCGGGGCGCATGATGGTGATGGCCGACGGGCGCCGCAACTGGTACGACCGTCGCGAGGCCGAGGCGAATCCCGGAGCGAGCATCACGCTGACGATCGACGAAACGATCCAATACATCGCCGAAAAGGAGCTGGCCCGCGCGATCGAGGAGACGCACGCGAAAGCGGGCACAGTCGTCGTGCAGGATCCCAATTCAGGTGAGCTGCTGGCGATTGCGAACTGGCCGACGTTCGATCTCAACGATGCTGGCAAATATCCCGATGAAGACAGAACGGATCGCGCCGTCGTTTCGGCCTACGAGCCAGGGTCGACGTTCAAGGTCATTACGCTGACCGGCGCAATCGAAAACGGCGTTACGAATCCGAATGAGTTGGTCGATTGCCAGGAGGGTCAGATTTTAGTCGCCGGGCGGCTGATTCATGACTGGAAGAAATTCGGCGTGCTCAGCGTGCGACAGGTCCTAGAACACTCAAGCGACGTCGGCGCGATCAAGATTGCGCTGAAGCTCGGCGCCCCGCGCTTCTACGACACGATTCGCGCGTTCGGAATCGGGCAGCCGACCGGTATCGAACTGCCCGGCGAAAACCGCGGCCTACTTCGGCCACTCGAAAACTGGTCGGCGAGTTCAATTGGATCGCTCGCGATGGGGCAGGAAGTGAGCGTCACGCCGATTCAGATTATTTCGGCGATCTCGGCGGTGGCGAACGGCGGGGCTCTTTACACGCCGCATGTGGTTCGCGAAATTCAGGGCGGCAACGCATCGGCGTTGCGCCCGCTGCCCGCGCCGAGCAACGCAACCGACGGCCGGACGGCTGCGACTGTGCGCGAGTTGATGGAAGGCGTCGTTCTCGAGGGCACGGGCAAGAAAGCGCAGCTCGATGGTTACACTGCAGCTGGGAAATCAGGGACGGCGCAGAAGATCGATCCTGCCACAGGCCGATACTCGGCAACGCAATACAATTCGTCCTTTGTCGGCTTTGCGCCCGTGAACAATCCGGCGATCACGATTCTGGTCGTTCTCGACTCTCCGGAAGGAGAGCATCACGGAGGTGAAGTGGGCGGGCCGGTTTTCAAGCGAATCGCTGAGCAGGTGCTCGCGTATCTCGGCGTGCCGCACAATGTCCCCCCGTCGCCCGATGTCGAGACGGCGCAGAATTCGCGTGCGCCGGCGAAGTCCGGCGTTCGTGAGGCGAGCGACGCCGATTCAGGTCGCGAGCGATTCGCGGACGCAGTGGCCCGAGCGACCAAGTCAAGCGCCGCGGCGCCCACCATCGCTTTCGGCGATCAAAGCATCGTTGTGCCGAGCCTTGAGGGCGAGAGCGTTCGCGGCGTCACCGAAGAGTGCTCAAAGCTCGGCCTTTCGCCGACCTTGATCGGCAGCGGAGTTGCAGTGGAGCAGTTTCCGGGAGCGGGTACGGAAGTGCTGCGCGGAAGCCAGGTCACGGTGCGCTTTGGGCGGCCCGGTGAGCTGGAGAACGTGTCGGCACGAAAGGGCGGGAATTGACCGTAACATTCAAGCAGCGGCCCGAGTTGAGAAACGATCAGCGGCGCGCGAAACTGGATAAGAGCAGTATGAAACTCAGGGACCTTCTTCTGGGCATCGAAGTCGGCCAGGTCAGCGGACCGGCGGATGCCGAGATTCAAACCGTTGTGTATGACAGCCGCAACGCGACCGCCGGCAGCCTCTTCTTTGCTTTGCACGGTGAAAAGCTCGACGGCACAAAATTTGTCGGCGATGCGCTCAAGCGCGGCGCAATCGCGATTGCGAGCGACGAAGCGTGGACGGGGCGACCTGTCTGGCTCGCGAAGGACGTCACATGGATCGGGTTGCTGCCCGGATCGGAGCGGCGGGGGCTGGCGCGTGTCGCGGCGAATTGGTACGGGCATCCGACCGAAGCTTTGAAACTCGTTGGCGTCACCGGCACGAACGGCAAGACCACGACAACGTTTCTCGTTGACTCAATTCTGCGGGCAGCCGGTCATACGACGGGATTGATCGGCACGACTGGATACCGCACGCCAAAGGGGAGCCGCGCCGCCGGCAACACGACGCCTGAATCGCTCGACTTGCAGCAGATGTTTGCCGAGGTGCGCGATGCGGGTGGCACGCACGTAGTGCTCGAAGCGAGCTCGCACGCGCTCGCCATGGAGCGGCTCTTCGGCTGTCATTTCGCAGTCGCGATTTTCACGAACCTGACGCGCGATCACCTCGATTATCACAAGACGTTCGAGGACTACTTCGCCGCGAAGCGCTTGCTTTTCGAGGGGACTGGCGCGGGCGCACCGGACGTTGCCGTGATCAATGCGGACGACACCTATTCCGCGCAGCTTTCCGGATTTGCAGGCCGCACGATGACCTACGGTTTGAATACGGCCGCCGATCTCGTGCCGACTAAGCTTAATCTCAGCTTTCACGGCCTCGAATTCACTGCGGAAACGCCGGCTGGAAATATCGAGGTGCAGTCGAAGCTCGTCGGGCGAATCAATGTCTGCAACATTCTTGCCGCGATTGGCGCGGGGATCGGGCTGAACATTCCAGCAGCGAAAATTTCTGAGGGAATTGCGAATCTCGATCTCGTTCCCGGGCGATTTCAGAGCATCGACGAGGGCCAGCCGTTTCTAGTCGTGGTCGACTACGCGCACACGGATGACGCACTGCGCAATCTGATCTCGACTGCGCGGGAGCTGAACTCGACGGCGCGGATCATCACGGTGTTTGGCGCGGGCGGCGAACGCGATCGGACGAAGCGTCCGCTGATGGGCGAGGCGGCAGGCTCGCTGAGCGATCTAGTCGTGCTCACCAGCGACAACCCGCGCGGCGAAGACCCGCTGCGAATCATCAACGACGTGGTCGTCGGGTTGCAGAAGGTGAACGCGAATTACCGGATCGAGCCCGACCGCGAGCAGGCCCTCGCGGCGGCTCTCGAAGAAGCGCGGCCCGGAGACATTGTCCTTTTGGCAGGAAAAGGGCACGAGACGTATCAGGTGTTGGCAAGCGGCACGATTGATTTTGACGATCGCGAAAAGGCGCGGGAGATCCTGCGTCGCAAGGGATATTCCAAAGTCGAAGCTAGATAAGCCGGAGCGTGGTGACGCCTAGCTCATTGGAGACGCAATGCGGTGGACAGTGGCTCAACTGGCTCAAGCGCTGGGTGTCGCGGCTCCCGCGCGCCTCGACCCCATGGCCGGGGTGGCCGGTGTCTCGATTGACTCTCGGACTGTCCAGCCTGGCGAGCTGTTCATCGCCATACGCGGACCGCGTCACGACGGACACGGTTTCGTCGCGGGGGCATTGGAGCGCGGCGCTGCGGCCGGGGTGGTGGCGCGCGAGCGTCTTGTTGAGTACCCGGGCGAAATCCAGGGAAAGCTTTTCGCGGTGGACGACACGCTCGGTGCGCTACAGCGGCTGGCCATGCGAGCGTGCGAGATTTGGCGCGCCGCGAAGCCGGGACGCATCATCGGCGCCGTGGCCGGCTCGGTCGGCAAGACCACCACGAAAGAGATTTTGGCGGCGCTCGTGGGCGCGCGGTTCGGCGTGCTGAAGACGCTGGGGAATTTGAACAACGAGTACGGACTGCCGCTCACGCTGCTGAAGATTGACGACGATCACGGCGCGGCGGTTGTCGAGCTGGGGATGTCGCATCGCGGTGAGCTTGCGGCGCTCGCGCGGATCTGTTCGCCTGAAGTCGGCGTGGTGACGCGCGTGGCGGTCGAGCACTTGGAATTTTTCTCGTCGATCGACGAGATCGCGCTGGCCGAACGCGAGCTGATCGAAAATCTTGCATGGCCGAATGCCACGGCGGTTCTGAATGCCGATGACGAGCGTGTGGCGAAATTTGCGGAGGTGGCGCGAGGGCGCGTGATCACGTTTGGCGCAAGCCCGCGCGCTGAATTTCGCGCGGAAAAGATCGAAGAGCTCGGGATCGAAGGTGCGGCGTTTGATTTCGTGTCGCCAGCAGGTCGAGCGCGGTTGGAATCGCCGCTCATCGGGCGGCACAACGTGATGAATGCTGTCGCGGCGCTGGCGGCCGCAAGCGTTTGGGGCATTGGAGCCGAGGAAGCGCGGCAGGTGTTTCCGTCACTCAAGCCAGCGGACAAGCGCGGAGAAGTGGTGCGCTTCGAAGACGGATTTTCCGTGATCAACGACTCCTACAATTCGAGCCCGACGGCGCTGAATTCGCTGGTGCAACTGCTCGCGTCGACGCCGGGCTATCAGCGGCGAATTCTGGCCGCCGGAGAGATGCTGGAGCTGGGCGACTCTTCAGCCGAGCTGCACTGTGAATGCGGCTGGGCCGCGGCGAACTTGCGTAAGGTCGACTGGATCTTTGGCGTGCAGGGCCACGCGGCCGATCTCATTGGCGGAGCTGTCGAGGCCGGGTTCCCGCGCGAGCGAACGCAATTTTTCGAGAACTCCGCTGAGGCCGCGAAATTTTTGGAAAAATTTGTCACCCGCGGCGATCTGCTTCTGCTGAAAGGCTCGCGCGGCACGAAGATGGAAAGAGTTCTCGAAGCGATTGACGCCCAGCACCGCCGCGCAGAGGCGAAGGCCGCCGCAGAAGTTCTCGAAGCCGGCCGCAGAGGGCGCGACTAGAATGCTCTACTACCTTTTCTTCTTCGCTCTTCGCCCGCATTTCAGCCCGCTGAACGTCTTCCGCTACATCACCGTGCGGACCGCCGTCGCGAGCCTCACTGCGCTCGGCCTTTCGCTGCTGCTTGGACCGTGGATGATCGAGCGGCTGCGCGCGATGCAGGTGAAGCAATACATTCGCGAGGAGGGACCTAAGCGCCACCAGGCCAAGGCCGGAACGCCGACGATGGGCGGAGTCCTCATCGTGGCCGCCATCGTGATTCCCACATTGTTGTGGGCCGATCTTCGCAATCCGTATGTGCTGCTCGCGGTGGGCGCTACCGTGGCGTTCGCGACGATTGGATTCGTGGACGACTACAACAAAGTCGTGCGCAAGCACAATCGCGGACTGACCCCTGCCGGAAAATTGCTGCTGCAAATCTTGATGTGCGCGTTCGTCGGTGCCGTGCTGATTGGTCTGCAGGCGAAGCACGTCTACTCCACGCAATTGAGCGTGCCGTTTCTGAAAAAACTCCATCCGGACCTAGTGATCGATTCCGCGCGGAATCTGCCCGTGATCTGGCCGATCGCATACGTGCCATTCGTGCTGTTTCTGGTGCTTGTCATTGCGGGGCTCTCGAACGGCGTGAACCTCACGGATGGTCTCGACGGGCTCGCCATCGGATGCGTCCTGATTTCGTCGGTCGCGTTGACGGTGATCACCTACCTTTCGAGCAACGCGCGCTTCGCCGACTATCTCGAAATCCAGCGCATTCCCGACGCCGCGGAGCTCACGATTTTCTGCGGGTCGCTGGCGGGTGCGTCCCTCGGATTCCTTTGGTACAACGCGCATCCGGCGGAAATGTTCATGGGCGATGTCGGCTCGCTCGCGCTCGGCGGAGCGATCGGCACGCTCGCGGTGATCTTGAAGCAAGAGATTCTGATGATCTCGATCGGCGGCATTTTCATCATCGAGCTGCTATCGGTGATCATTCAGGTCGGTTCGTTCAAGCTGACCGGAAAACGCGTATTCCGGATGGCGCCGCTGCACCACCACTTCGAGCTCGCCGGCTGGGGCGAGTCGAAGATCATCGTGCGCTTTTGGATCATGGCGCTGGTGCTGGCGCTGTTTTCGCTGACGACTTTGAAATTGAGGTAGGGCCAGATGAGACCCGGGTACGATTTTCAAGGCAAGCGCGTTCTAGTCGTGGGACTCGCGCGCACAGGCGAGGCGGTTTCGCTCTTCGCCGCGGGCTACGGAGCGATCGTCACCGCGACGGACACAAAGACCGAAAGCGAATTGGGTGCGACACCGGAAAAGCTGCGCGCCGCCGGAGTGAAACTCGAACTCGGCACGCACGCGCCGGAAATTTTCCTCGAGAAAGATTTGATCGTCATCAGCCCGGGAGTGCCTGCGAATCTGCCTGCTCTTGCGAAAGCCCGCGCCGCCGGGATTCCGGTGTGGAGCGAGATCGAGCTGGCATGGCGCTTTCTGCGAGGGAAACTCGTCGCGATCACGGGCTCGAATGGCAAGACGACCACGACAGCGCTGGTCGCGCACATTCTGAAAACCGCTGGAGTTCCCACGCTCGTGGGCGGAAACATTGGCACGCCGCTGCTTGCGTTCGTCGAATCGTCGACCGATTCAAGTGTGACGGTCGCTGAGGTCAGCAGCTTTCAGCTCGAGGCGGTCGAAGCGTTCCGGCCCGAAATTGGAGTGTTGCTCAATCTAACGCCGGACCATCTCGACCGACACGCATCGTTCGAGGAGTACGCCGCGGCGAAAATGCGGCTCTTCGAAAATCAGCTCGATCGCGATTGCGCGATCTTGAACGCGGACGATCCGGAAGTGACCAAGCGCATGCCGTCGAAGTCGCAGATTTTCTGGTTCAGCCGGCAAAAGCGAGTGGCGGCAGGAGCGTATCTGCGCGATGGTCAGATCTTCTTCCGGCGCGACGGTGAAGAAGTTCTGCTCGGGCGGCGCACGGACATTCCTCTTCGTGGTGAGCACAACGTCGAAAACGTTCTAGCCGCGTGCGCCGCTGCGTATCTCGCGGGCGGTGAGCCGGGCGCGATTGCGAACGCCATCAAGACGTTCCGCGCGGTAGAGCACCGTTTGGAATTCGTTGCTGAGATTGGCGGCGTCGAGTTTTTCAACGACTCCAAGGCGACGAATGTCGATTCAGCTCTCAAAGCCATCGAAGCGTTTCCGGGTCCGCTGATTGTCATTTTGGGCGGCAAGGACAAGGGCAGCCCGTACACGCCGCTGATCGAGCCGCTCCGCCAGCGCGCGCGGACTGCCATTCTGATCGGCGCTGCGGCGGACAAAATCGCGTCGGATTTCGCCGATGCCGTCCCCTACGTGCACGCCGAGACGCTCGATCGCGCCGTGCATCTTGCGATGAGCGCCGCGCAGCCGGGCGACACGGTGCTGCTCGCGCCCGCCTGCTCGAGCTTCGACCAATTCGAGAATTACGAACATCGCGGACGCACGTTCAAGGATCTCGTGCGCGGCCTCGAGAGCCGCTCGGCGGCCAGCGCCCAGGCGCGAAAGGGGTAACGAATGCCCCGCAGCTTGCAACACGATCGGCAACTCTTCGTTGTCACGCTCGCGCTCTGTCTGATCGGCGCGGTGATGGTGTTCAGCGCGTCGGCGGTTACGCTGCGCGAAGAGGGCCACAACGGCTACGCCTTCCTGCTGCGGCAGCTTCTCTGGGCCGGGATTGGCATTGCCGGGATGTTCTGGCTGATGCGCATCGACTATCGCAAGCTCCGCCAGCCGCGCGTGATCTTCACGGCGATTTCAGTGACGCTCGTGCTGCTCGTCGCCGTGTTCTTTCTCGACCGCTCGCATGCGACGCATCGCTGGGTTCGTCTGGGAGCGTTTGGCTTTCAGCCGTCGGAAATCGCGAAGCTCGTGGTGATCTGCTATCTCGCCTGGTTCCTCGAAAGCCGCTGCGCGCCTCGAGCGCCCGGAATCAACGACATTCGCCAGACCCTTCTTCCGGCGCTTGGAACGGTGCTCGCGATGATCGCGCTCGTCTACAAAGAGCCGGACATGGGCACGGCCTGCATGATTTTCTTCATCGCTGCGGTGATGCTGTTCATCTCGGGCCTTTCGTACCGATACATCGCCGGAGCCGTGATTGCGGCCGTGCCGGTGATCTACATCGCGATCGCCAGCGTGCCGTACCGGCTGCAGCGCGTGCAGGCGTTTTTCGCACCCGGCGCGGATCCGCAGGGGCATGGGTTTCAACTCGCGCAGTCTCTGATCGCCGTCGGTTCCGGCGGATTCTCGGGCGTGGGACTAATGGAGAGCCGTCAAAAGCTTTTCTTTCTGCCCGAAGCGCACACCGACTTCATCTACTCGATCATTTGCGAGGAGATCGGTTTCATCGGCGCGGTGATTGTGCTCGTGCTGTTCGCGGTGTACGGCTGGCGCGGGTTTGTAGCGGCGATGAAAGCGCCGGATAGATTCGGACAATTGCTCGCGATTGGGATTACAGCGATGGTCGTGGGGCAGGCGCTGGTGAATTTGAGTGTAGTGCTCGGACTAGTGCCGACGAAGGGAATTCCGCTGCCGTTCATCAGCTACGGCGGATCGAGCCTGATCGGCATGCTGTTGGCCACGGGTGTGCTTCTCAACATCAGCCAGTACGCGGATGAAACGTGAGCCGAAGTGGCAGGAACCTGTTGATCGCAGGCGGCGGAACCGGCGGCCACGTTTTTCCTGCGCTGGCTATCGCGCAGGAGTGGCTGCGGCGCAAAGTTGACGGCGAGGTTTCGAACGAGAGAAATGTCGTGTTCGTGGGAACCGAGCGCGGAATGGAAGCGCGGCTTGTGCCGCAAGCAGGGCTGCCGCTTGAGCTGATCCGCGTCGCCGGCCTCAAAGGCATCGGCGGCCTGCGATTTCTTCGCAACGCCGCGATGCTACCCGCAGGTCTGCTCGACTCGGAGAAAATCCTCCGCCGCCACAAAATCGATGTCGCGCTCGGCGTCGGCGGCTACGCGTCAGGCCCGATGATCCTTCTCGCCGCCATGCACCGGATCCCGACCGTCGTCTTCGAGCCGAATATCGAGGCTGGGTTCACGAATCGCGTTCTCGCGCGCGTGGCGACGCGCATCGCCGTCGCAAACCAGGAAACCGCGTCGCGCTTCGGGGAAAAAGCGGTCCTGACCGGCTGCCCGATTCGGAAAGAGTTCTTCGCCGTGCCGCGCAAGGAGCACGGCGAGCCGTTTACGATCCTGATCACGGGCGGAAGCCGCGGCGCCCTGCCGATCAACCGCGCCGTGGTCGACTCGCTGGAGATACTGGCCACTCGAAAAAATCAGCTTTTCATCGTGCATCAGACCGGCGAACGCGACTATAATGCCGTGCGAGTAGCTTATGCGCGTCGCCAGTTTCAGGCGGAGGTCGTCCCCTTCATCGAAAATATGGCGGAGAGGTTTGCCCAGGCCGACCTGATCGTTTGCAGGTCGGGCGCAATCACTGTCGCGGAGGTATCCGCTTCCGGACGCGCTTCCATCTTCATCCCTTTCGGCGCAGCCACTGACGCGCATCAGACTCGCAACGCGCAGGCCATGCAGGATGCCGGCGCGGCCAGGCTCCTCCCGCAGACCGAACTTACGCCTGAGCGCCTGACAAACGAAATCTTTTCCCTCCTGGACCAGCCCCGGAGAATTACGGAAATCGAAGATCGCGCCCGCGCGCTCGCACGCCCGCGCGCCGTTGAGGATATCGTCGATCTTCTTGAAGGGGTGGCCCGGCGATGAACGTCACATTCCGAAATTTCCAGCGCATTCATCTGGTCGGCATCGGTGGCAGCGGTATGAGCGGCATCGCCGAGGTGCTGCTTTCGAGCGGCTATGCGGTCTCGGGTTCTGATTTGAAATCGTCGACGGTGACCCAGCATCTGCAGAGGCTCGGCGCGACGATTTATGAGACGCACGCGGCGGGAAACGCTCGCGGGGCGCACGTTGTCGTTGTGTCTTCGGCAGTTTCAGCCGACAACGTCGAAGTCGTCGAAGCACATCGCCTCAAGATTCCCGTCATCCCGCGCGCAGAAATGCTCGCCGAGCTGATGCGGCTGAAGTCGGGCATCGCCGTCGCCGGTGCGCACGGCAAAACCACGACCACGTCGATGGTCGCTTCCGTACTCGCCGCGGCGGGGCTCGATCCCACCTTTGTCGTGGGTGGACGCGTGAACTATGCAGGTTCGCATGCGCGCGTCGGCGAAGGCGAATACATGGTGGTCGAGGCGGACGAAAGCGACGGCTCGTTCCTGCTGCTCGCTCCCGTGATCGCCGTGATTACCACGATCGACCGCGAGCATCTCGATCACTACAAATCGCTCGAGGAAATTCAGGAAGCCTTTCTGCAATTTGCCAATCGAGTCCCTTTCTACGGCTCGGTTGTGCTGTGCCTCGACGAGCCGAACGTCCAGGCGATTCTCCCAGGCGTCAAGCGCCCCGTGATTACCTATGGAACTTCCAGCCAGGCAGACCTGGTGATTTCCGACGTGAAGCTCAACGGCCTGTCCAGCGAGTTCCGCTTGAAATATCACCGCGACGATCTCGGCATTTTCGAACTTCCTGCGCCTCCCGGGATTCACAATGTGCGCAATGCGACTGCTTCAGCGGCTGTCGCGCTCGCATTGAATGTTCCGGCGGATCTGATTCGCCAGGGCCTTGCGAAATTCTCAGGCGTGGGCCGCCGCTTCGAGATCAAAGGGACATTCTCCGGCGTCACGCTCATCGACGACTACGGCCATCACCCGGCCGAGATTCGCGCCACGCTCGAAGCGGCCCGCGGCTGCAGCTATAAGCGACTGGTCGTCCTCTTCCAGCCGCACCGCTACACGCGCACCCAGCATCTCTGGGAAGATTTCTGCCGCGCGTTCAATCATGCGGACGTTCTCGTCATCACAGACATTTACGCCGCGGGCGAGTCGCCGATCGAGGGGATCACCGGCGAGGCGCTCGCCAACGCGATCAGCGCGGCAGGCCACAAGAACGTCGTTTACTCGAGCACGCTCCAGAGTGGCATCGAGTTCATATTGCGCGAGGCTCGTACTGGCGACGCCGTGCTGACGATCGGCGCCGGCAGCGTCGGCCGGGTGACCGACGAACTGGCGATGCTTCTCGAATCGAGGGTTTCGGCTCCACATGCACGTCCCTGAAAAAGTCGCCGCGCGTCTGCAAGAGCTCGGAGCCGAGGTTCGCCGCGGTGTGTCTCTCGCCGAGCGTACATCGCTCGGAATCGGCGGCACCACCGACGAAATCCTGTTGCGCCGCCACGAATCGATTCCGCAAGTCATGCGCCTGCTGGCGGACGAAAAAATTCCGCACAAGTTTCTGGGTGGCGGCACCAACGTGCTCGTCGACGATGACGAGCTGCCGTTCGTCGTGTTGCATCTGCCGAGCACGAGTCCGGGAATGCGCGTGGAAGGCAACTCCGCTTATGTGGACGCTGCCGCGGATTTAGGCGGCACCGTTACCTTTTGCGCCAAGCACGATCTCGGCGGCATGGAAGGCCTAATCGGTGTGCCCGGAAGCGTGGGCGGCGCGCTGCGGATGAACGCCGGCGCGTACGGCACGCAGATCGGTCCGCACGTGCGCGAAGTCGAGCTTTATCGCGCGGCGTCCGGCGAAATCGAAACTCTGCGCGGCTCAGATATTAGCTTCGACTACCGGCACACGTCCTTCGCGACGGACGACGTCATGCTGCGCGTGAAACTGCAACTGCCTTCGAAGCCGTACAAAGAAATCCTTGCAGGAATCAAAGTTTGCAATGAGAAGCGCCGCAGCTGCCAGCCTCTCAATCAGAAAAGCGCCGGCTGCATTTTCAAGAATCCTCCGGGCGGCTCGGCGGGGCGAATGATCGACGAGCTGGCCCTCAAAGGCCACCGCGTGGGCGACGCGATGGTTAGCGACCGGCATGCAAATTTTTTCGTCAATGTGGGCCATGCGACGTGCGCCGACATGCTGCAGCTGATGGACGACGTGCGCGAGCGTGTGCGCACCGCGTATGGCATTGAACTCGAGAACGAGGTGATCGTCTGGCGAAACTAAAAGCCATCGACGCTGAGGCCCCGGTCTATCCGCAGGAGGTCTTGGCGGATGACGAGCCGAAGTATCTCCGCCGGCAGAAGCCGGTCGAGATCAAACGGCGGAAATTCGGGCGCAAGGCGTGGAGCACGTATCTACGCGTCACGCTTTGGACCGCCGTTGGCCTCGCGGGCGCGGCGGCGGCCTACGCAGTCGGGAATTTCCTGCTCACTTCGCCTCAAATGGCGCTGATTCATCCCGATCAGATCAGCGTTGCGGGAAATCGCATCGTCGCGCCGGAAAACGTCCGGGAGATCTTCGTCGTCGATCGCGGCAAGAGCATTCTGCGCGTTCCGATCGACAAGCGCCGCCGCCAGCTTGAGGCGATTCCGTGGGTCGAGCACGCGACCGTGCGCCGCGCGCTGCCCAATCGCATCGAAGTCGAGATCACCGAGCGCACTCCCGTCGCGTTTCTCCGTGAAGGCGACGAACTCGCCCTGGTGGATGCACACGGCGTGATCCTCGACCGCCCGGTGGCCGGCGATTTTCATTTTCCCGTCGTGACCGGTATCAACTCCGAAACTCCACTCGAGGAGCGCGAGCAGCGCATGCAGCTCTACTCGAAATTCTTGCAGGAGATTGAATCGGAGCGCGCGAGTGCGGTCGATCAGGTGAGCGAGGTCGATCTTTCGGATCCGCGCGATGTGCGCGCGTCGATCACGGGCCTCGACAAGGACTCGGGGCCGGTCGTCGTGCATTTCGGCAACAGCGACTTCGCAGGCAAGTATCAGACGCTCGCCGATGAATTCGGCGTGTGGCGCGCGAAGGCGGGGCGAATCGAGTCTGTGGATTTGCGGTTCAGCCGCGAGGCCGTCGTGAATCAGGACACGAGCGCAGTGGCGCTCGTATCTCCTAAGAAAGCGGCCAACGCACTTTTGCACTGAGAGTTTGGTTTTGGATGTCGCGGCGCGGCTTTTGGCGCGGCGGCGGCGATCTTTAGGGGGGTCGGAGCTTTAGCTCCGACGTACGAGCCGAAAACGCGGAGGGGCTTTAGCCCCTGAAGAAAAAGGGAGCAGGGAATTTGACCAAGAAAGAACGGCACATCGTGGCGCTCGACATCGGCAGCACGAAGACGTGCGCGCTCATCGGTGAAATGGACGACGACGGTGGCGTGAAGTTCTCCGCGCTCGGCGCTGCCGAGTCGAAGGGCTGGCGGAAAGGCCAGATCGTAAATCTCGACCTCACTGTCAGCTCGATCCGGCGCGCGGTGGAGGAAGCGGAGACGATCGTCGGAGTGCCCGTTGAGTCGGCGGTGATCGGCGTCGCGGGCGGCCACGTCCGCGGCGTGAACAGCCGCGGCGGCATCACCGTGGGCGCGAAGCCGCGAGACATCCAACGCGACGACGTCCGACGAGCCATCGAAGCTGCGCGCGGCGTCACTCTTCCCGAAGACCGCGAAGTGTTGCACGTCCTGCCGCAGGAATTCTTCCTTGACGGGCACGACAACATCCGCGACGCGATCGGCATGGTGGGGCAGAAGCTTGAGGCGAACGTTCACATCGTCACAGCCTCCGGCAGCGCCACCCAAAACATCGTCACAGCTGTCAATCGCGCGGGCGTCCGCGTGGACGATACCGTGCTTGAACCCTTTGCTTCAGCGGAGGCGTGCCTCACACAGGACGAGCGCGAACTGGGCGCCTGCCTGCTTGATATCGGCGGCGGTACGACCGAGTTGATTGCGTACACCGGCGGCGTCGTGCGCCACACCGCGGCGATTCCCGTCGGCGGAGATCACTTCACGAACGATCTCGCCGTCGGCCTGCGCACGCCGATTCCCGAAGCCGAAAAGATCAAGCGCGAGTACGCGCAGGCGTGCCGCGAGCTGCTCACGGAAGACGGCGCGATCGAAATCGCCAGCGTCGGCGATCGCCCGCCTCGGACGATCTTCGCGCGTATGGTGGCGGAAATCGTCCAGCCGCGCGCACAGGAACTGCTGATGCTCATTCGTGACGAGCTGCGCCGCGCAGGCCTCGAATCTCAGATTCCCGCAGGCATTGTGATGACCGGCGGCGGGGCGCATCTTCGAGGCCTCGCGGAACTTGCCGAGCGCGTCTTCAATCTGCCGGCGCGGATTGCAGCGCCGCGCGGGCTCGCTGAAATGAGCGAAGAGGTTTCCCGGCCCGAGTATGCAACGGCCGTTGGATTGGTGCTTTACGGCGCGCGGACTCGTCGCGTCGCCGGAGCCAAGCCCACCGGCTTCATGGGCAAGCTGAAAGCCATGTTCGCGGGGGCGTGATCGAAGTTCTGAAATTTGAGATTTCAAATTTGAAGTTCGAGATTTTCACTGGGGAGGAAGCATGGCACCAAAGGAATCGCACCTTCGGGTTTCGTTCAGCGAAGAGACGCAGGACGGCGCGCGCATCAAAGTGATCGGCGTGGGCGGCGGCGGGTCGAACGCCGTCAACCGCATGATTCGCGCCAAGGTTGAAGGAGTCGAATTCATCGCGGCCAACACCGACTTGCAGGCGCTCAAGCTCTCGCAGGCGCCTGTGAAGCTGCAGCTCGGCGCGAAATTGACCAAGGGCCTTGGCGCCGGCGCAAACCCTGAGGTCGGCCGCAAGGCGGCGCTCGAAGACACGGAGAAAATTCTCGAAGCGCTCGACGGCGCGGACATGGTGTTCGTCACCTCCGGTCTCGGCGGCGGCACAGGCAGCGGCGCTGCGCCGGTGGTCGCTAATCTCGCAAGCGAGCTGGGCGCGCTCACCGTTGCGGTGGTCACGAAACCGTTCGCATTCGAAGGCAAGAGGCGCATGTTGCAGGCCGAGCAGTCGCTCGCTGAGCTCGTCGGCTGCGTCGACACCGTCATCGTAATCCCCAACGAGCGGCTGATGGAGTGCGTCGAGCAGGGAACGAGCTTCTTCGAGGCCTTTCGCATCGCGGACGACATCCTGCGCCAGGCCGTGCAGGGAATCTCAGACATCATCACGATTCCGGGCATCATCAACCGCGACTTCGCCGACGTGAAAACGATCATGTCGGGCCAGGGGTACGCGGTGATGGGCACGGCAGTCGCGTCAGGCTCGAACCGCGCGATTGACGCCGCCAACCGTGCCATCAATAGCCCGCTGCTCGAAGACAACAACATCAACGGAGCGCAGGGAATCCTGATCAACGTCACTGGCTCGTCGAGCCTCTCGCTGCACGAGGTGCACGAAGCGTCGTCGATCATTCAGAAGGCGGCGCACGAAAATGCGAACATCATTTTCGGCGCGGTGCAGGACGACGCGATGAAGGAGTCGGTGAAGATCACCGTGATTGCGGCCGGCTTCCGCGAAGTCGCGGCCAAGAAGACGCACACGCGTCCGTCGTATCTGCCGAAGACGTGGAAGTCGGGACGCGAATCGACCGTCGTGCCCGCACAGACGAATGTCGTGCAGCAGGTCGCGCACAATGTCGCCGACGTCGCGCCCGAAATCGCCGCGGATGATCTCGACGTTCCGACGTTCCTCCGCCGCCAGGCGCACAAAGCTGGGGCGTAGTAAGAAACCGTGCCGGACGTGGGGCGCTGGTTGTTGCGCCCCGCTTCCGGGCTGTTTTTCTTGTCTCTGTGAACTTCGCTTTTCTCTGTGTCCTCCGTGGTTGAATCCGTCGGCTTGGTTTCGATCCCGGTATAGACTCCAAGCGTGAGTGCCACGATTCGAATTCGGCGTGAGCTTCCGCAACAAATGATGGAGCTCGCAAAGCGCGAAAGCTCGCGCGAATGTTGCGGGCTGCTGGCGGGGCGCGACGATGTGATTACACATGCGTTCCCGGGAGAGAACGTCGCGGCTGATCCGGAGAAAAATTACGAGATCGCGCCGAAGGAGATTGTCCGGCTAATGCGGGAGTTCCGCGCGCAGGGGCTCGAATTCCTCGGCATCTATCACTCGCACCCGAACGGTGACAACGTGCCCTCGCCGCGGGACATCGAACTCGCCTACTACTCGGCGGCGGCCTACTTCATCGTGTCGCCGCGGCCGGATGCCGAGAAGCCAATCCGCGCATTTTCGATCCGCGAAGGCCAAGCCGTTGAGCTCGATATTCAGATTGTGTCGTGAACTGCCAAAGCAGAATCCTCGCTTCGCTCGGAATGACAACAATACAAATACGTCTTAGCGAGCGCCGGCGAGAGCCGCTTCGGCGGCTTCGAGGCGGCGGGCGTAGAGAGGGAATTGTGCGGCGAATGCTGCGACTTCGGCTCGGACGCGCTGGATGGTCGCTGCGTCGTCGATGTGGTTCAGCACGTCTGAAATCCAGCCAGCGATTTTATCCATCTCCGGCTCGCACATCCCGCGCGTCGTGACCGCGGGCGTGCCCATGCGAATGCCGCTGGCTTTGAGCGGCGGCAGAGGATCGAACGGAATCGAATTCTTGTTCACGGTGATTCCGGCCCGATCAAGCGCAGGCTGGACGACCGCTCCCGTAAGTCCGCGTGAATTCACATCGACCAAAAACAGATGATTGTCCGTGCCGCCGCTGACGATGCGGAAGCCGCGCTTCGCCATCGCAACCGCAAGCGCCTTCGCGTTGGCGACGACCTGGCGCTGATATCCGGCGAATCCCGGCTCGCCCGCTTCCTTCAGGCAGACCGCTTTCGCGGCAATCACATGCATCAGCGGCCCGCCCTGAAGCCCCGGGAACGTCGAGCGGTCCAAATCCTTCGCGTATTTTTCGCGGCACAAAATCAATCCACCGCGAGGGCCGCGCAACGTCTTGTGAGTCGTGGTCGAAACGAAATCCGCATGCGGCACGGGATTCGGATGAACGCCCGCCGCAATCAGCCCCGCGATGTGTGCCATGTCAACGAAAAGCAGCGCGCCCACGGACTGCGCGATCTTGCCCATTCGCGCGAAATCAAACGTGCGCGAATAGGCGCTCGCACCGACGACGATCATTTTTGGACTGTGCTCGCGCGCGAGGCGCTCGAGATCATCGTAGTCGATCATCTCGGTTTCTTTCGCCACGCCGTACGGCACGAACTTGTACGTGATTCCTGAAAAATTCAGGGGATGGCCGTGCGTCAAGTGGCCGCCGTGCGCGAGATTCATGCCGAGCACTGTGTCGCCCGGCTTGAGCGCGGTCATATAGACTGCGATATTGGCCTGCGTGCCCGAATGCGGCTGGACGTTGGCGTGATCGGCGCCAAAAAGAGCCTTCGCGCGGTCGATCGCAAGCTGTTCAGCCTGATCGACGAATTCACACCCGCCGTAGTAGCGCTTGCCCGGATATCCCTCCGCATACTTGTTGGTGAGGACCGAGCCCATCGCTTCCATCACCGCTTCGGAGACGAAATTCTCCGAAGGAATCAGCTCAAGGCCCGTTGCCTGCCGGCGCACCTCTTCATTCAGAATCGCTGCAATTTCGGGATCGGTTTCTTCAAGCGAGCGGCTCATGCGGCGGAGATCAGGCGTGTCTTTGCTCATGTTGCGCTCATCTTAACAAAAGCTGTGTGGAGTGGCGAGGGAAGCGCTGGAAACCTCGAGAGAAAAAACGATCGGCCTGACCGATGCCAGGTAACCGGCGCCGGTCAGGCCGATTCCGAACTTATTGCTACCGCTAGAAGCTGTACTTCAAACCGAACTGCAAAATGCGCCCCGGCACCGCGCTCGACGTAATATCGCCGAACGTCGCTGAGTTGAGCCCGTTGCCAGGCTCGTTGAACTGCGCATGGTTGAACAGGTTGAAGAATTCAGCGCGGAACTGAAGGTTCGCGTCTTCGCGAATCCCGCCAACTTTGGTGTTCTTGATAATCGCGGCGTCGAAATTGACCTGCGTGCAGCAACTCATGATTCCGACACCGGAGTTGCCGAAGCCGGTGCCGCAGCCGATGAACTCAGGATCGTCCCCGGTGCAAACGCCCGTTGGCTCGTCCGTGTCGCTGGGAACGCCGCCGAAAAGAGGCAGGTTCGTGAACGCGCCGCCATTGATGAACGGCTTCTCGCAGGCAAGGGTATCGCCATTCGAGTCCGTGAAGACGGGGATGCCCAGCCGGCACTTCATGCTTCCCGAGGTGCCGAGGGTTGTGCCCGATTTGCAGACGCCCAATTTGTTGCAATTGACGGGATTTGCGAGTTCGGCTCTCACCACCGGACCGGTGGGGGGAACCGAGTTGCCGTAGAGGAGAGTGGCCTGGTTTCCGAGCGTTGCATCGGTGATAGTGAACGGCAGGCCGTTCTGAATCGTCGTCACTCCTGAAATACTCCACCCACCAAGAACCTTTTCGTGCCACCCTTCACCCTTGTATGGCACGTCGTAGCTGTAGCTGACGATGAAGCGCTGGGGGCGGTTGAACGCCGCCAACCCGTACTGTTGGCGGTGATTGAGCGGATCGTTCGAAGACGCGCTGCCGGAAAGCACGTTGCCAGGAGTCGCAATGCCGGCTCCCGCCTCACTAGCGTTGATGTCGGTGATGAGCTTGCTCCACGTGTAGGACGCTTGCAGCGTGAGGCCGTGCGAGAAAGTGTGGCGGACCTGCATTTGCAAGGCGTTGTAAAGGTGATTGCCGTCGGTCTCCACCTGCTGTAGGTTCCCGGGATTGACGCCCAAGAAGCCGACGCGACCCAAATAGTTGCCGGCCGTGTTTGCCAGAACCTGTGTAGCGGGATCCGCGTTGGCTACGTCGTTCATCGGGAACGAACTGGCCGGCCGCTCCAGCAGTTGATTCACGAGATCGGTCGGAGGATTGGGCGCGCCTGCCTTGAGATACGCGAGGTTGGGATCGCGGTTCCAATCGTAGAGGTGGACACCGTGTGTGCCAACATAACCGATGTCCGCCACCCAGCCGTGAGCGAATTCATATTGAACGTCGAGATTGTATTGCTGAACCTTCGGCGTACGCATCGCCGGATCATCGCCAGAGTTGAGCAGTCCTGAGGCGTTGCCCCCAAAGATGTCCGTAATCGTAGTGGCGCCGAATCCGGGCGTTGAGTCGGCTACAACCAACGTTCGAGGAATGAAACCCAGGAACTGCGGGCAATTGGGACAGAAGGGGTTCTGGAGCGTTTGACCCGGCTGGATGCCAACGCCCGTAGCGTAAGGCGGCATGTTGCCCACGATGTTGTCGCCTACCAGGTTGCCGTAGACGCGGTCGAAGAACATGCCGTATCCGGCGCGGATGACGAGTTTCTCACCAAAAGGCTGCCACGCCAGGCCGATTCGGGGCGAGAAGTTATCCAAGGGAGAACCGTGCAGCAGGGTATTGTTGTTGTTCACAAGAACGCCCGTTGAGCCGAACTCTCCAGTGAGATTTCCGTACAGGGGCCGGTTGTAGTTTCGCTGCACGATCCAGCCTGCGAGGGTTCCTCCGGGGTTGTTCAGGAAGAATGACCCGGTGTTGACCAGACCGGCTGCGGAAGCCGCGAAATTGGTAAAGACGCCGTTGCTATCGCTCGGCCAGCCGTCGTATTCCCACCGAACGCCGAGGTTCAGGGTCAGCTTTCGCGTGACCTTGAAATCGTCCTGAACAAACGTGGAGAACTCGTTGATCCGCCAGTGATGAGGATTCGGCGAGCCATTGGGCAGCAGACGGTATGTGGTGTTGATGAACCAGTTGATGGGAACCGGCAGACCGGCTACGCCATCGATGGCAGGCCCGCTGCTGGATGTGAGGAGGTCGGCGACGTTGGCGGACATGATCCAGCCTCGCTCGCGATTGGGCTGCGCCCAGTTCCACTGAATGCGCTGCGCGTTGAACCCGGCCCGGAAGGAATGCTTGCCGTGATTCCAAGAAATCTGGTCGCCGGCCAGGAAAGAGTTCTGAATGCTGGTGGTGGCCGAGAAGAAATTGCCGCCGGCAGTCCACGCGCCCCACTGCGAAGCGATGCCGAGCTCCCCGATGACGGGCACGAGAGAGTCCTCGCGGTTGCCGGCGGCCGCGTCTGACAACGGGCAGGGGGCACCATCATTGATGGCCGGAATGATGTTAAGCGGCGTAGTGCCGTCTCCGGCGCAGGATTGCACCGTTACGCCGTCCTTGACATCGAGAAAGAGGCGCTGGAACGAAAAATACGCCTCGTTTACGAAATTGTTGGTGACGATGGAAGTGAGCCGGGTGACCAGGGACGTGGATGCGTAGTGAGCGTTCTCCGGCGCACCGGGGTCGCATCCTGTGACGATGCAGCTGAAGCTCTGCATCTGTGGGTCGCTCGAGAAGAAGTATTTCTCCTGGAAGGTATTCTTGCTGTTGACGACGTAGTCCACGTTCCCCATCAATTGATTTTCGTTGGCCTCGGTGGCTTGTGAAATGGTCGTCGGCACACTGCACGATTCAGTGGCAATGCAGAAAGGCACGCCGTCCGCGTTGTACCTCAGGCTGGGAATATAGTAGCCGTTGTTGAATCCACCCTTGACCTGCGGAATTTTCTCCGTCTGGCGCAGCAAGTTGACGAACGTGTTGCTGATGTTGGACCCGTTGTTTGCGACCACTTGGCCAGTGCCTATTCCAAATTGACCGGCGAAGGCGCAGCCCAGGTATCCCTTGTAGGTAGTGTAGTCGCATTCCGGCCCGGTGAAGTCCAACGGGATGTGGCCCACGTTGTCAGCGCGCGCGGTCGCAAAAGGCTGGCCCGGTTCGTTAAACGGAAGCAACCCAACCGCAGTGATGGCCGTGGCGAAGCCGTTGCTGCCGATGCCGTTGAGCTGGCGGGTTCCCTGGTAGGAAAAGAAAAAGAAGAGCTTGTCCTTCCGGATGGGACCGCCTAGCAGACCCCCGAACTGGTTCTGCTTCACTTCAGGGGGCGTGTTCGGCAGACCTTCCGATCGTTCTGAGTTTTTGAAGAAGAAATCGTTCGCATTGAAAAAATTGTTGCGGTTGAATTCCCAAATTTTCCCGTGGAAGTCATTGGTACCGCTCTTCGTCACCACGTTCACATTGGCGCCCGGGTTCTGGCCGTACGCGGCGTCGTACTGCGAGGTCTGGACCTTAAACTCCTGAATCGAGTCTGGATTGGGAACCGGAATTCCCGCGTAGCTTCCGGATTGGGCAGCGCCTCCGCTGCCGTAGTTCGTGACGATTACGCCGTCCATCATGTAGGTGTTCTGATCGGAGCCGGAACCGTTCACGTTGATGTCCATCGTGCCGTTTCCGACGGCCGTTGCTGTCGCGACATTCGCGACGACGCCGGGCGAAAGGTCGATCACCTGCGTGAAGTTTCGAGTGCTGAGGGGAAGGTCGGTGACCGTCTCACCGGAAACCAGGCCGCCGACGGTGGCGTTCTGCGCCTGAATCGTCTCGACCGTCGATTCGACCGTGACTTGCTGCGTGGTCGCGCCGACTTCAAGGCTGCGGTTCACCGTAACGGTCTCCGTCACATCCACGGTGACCGAGGGGACTTCAACCGTCTTGAAGCCCGAGGCGGAGAATTTCACACTGTAATTTCCGGGCGGCAGCAAGGAGATCTTGTACAGACCGCTGGTATCCGTCGCTACTGATCGCGATTGGCCCGTCGCAACGTTTGTTGCGGTTACCGTTGCGCCAACAATGACAGCGCCCGAAGCATCGGTGATGGTTCCGGTCAAAGCTCCAGTCGTTGCGCTTTGCGCCAACGCGGAGCCTACGGCCAGAATTAGAAGTGCGGAAACACACACTACAACGCCAAACGCGGACTGCAACATAGAAAAACGTGAACGCATTATCCACCCCCCAGAAGTTCTCGATCCGAGCCCGAAATGAAGAAGCGGCGCCGATCCGGCCGGGCTACTCACCGTAGCCGGACAGAACCAAGGCCCCACCCGCGCCGAGACCGCGCGGTTTGAAGTTTTGGCGTCCCCCCCAGCACGCCAAAAGTGGTTGAGAAATACTCTGCATGGCATGTTTTGTCAAGTTGAAACCGGCATCTCACATTGACTTCGGTTTGCGAGTTCCCTAACCTAAATTATTTGCTGGCTTGCAATTCCAGCGGTCCGGAGTTCCGTCCGGAGAAATCGCCTAGAATCGAGCGACCGACAGAATGTCCGATCTGAAACTGACGACGCGAGCTGAGGATTTCTCGGAATGGTACAACCAGGTGGTGCTGCGCGCCGAGCTGGCGGACTACGCGCCCGTGCGCGGCTGCATGATCGTGCGTCCGTACGGCTGGGCGCTCTGGGAGAACATCACCGCAGAACTCGACAAGCGATTTAAGGCGACCGGGCACGTCAACGCCGCGTTTCCACTTCTGATTCCTCGCAGCTTCATCGAAAAAGAAAAATCGCACGTCGCGGGATTTTCGCCGGAGCTTGCGGTGGTGACGCACGGCGGCGGCGAAAAGTTGGAAGAACCGCTGGTCATTCGGCCCACGTCGGAAACGATCATCGGGCACGCGTACGCAAAGTGGATTCAGTCCTATCGCGATCTTCCCATGCTGATCAATCAATGGAACAGCGTCGTGCGCTGGGAACTCCGCACGCGGCTGTTCTTGCGCACGCTCGAATTTTTCTGGCAGGAGGGGCACACCGCGCACGCAACGGCCGAAGAAGGAGAAGCCGAAACGCGGCAGATGCTCGACGTCTACACCGATTTTGCGGTGCGCGAAGCGGCGATTCCTGTGATTCCCGGGCGCAAGTCAGCGGCCGAACGTTTCGCGGGTGCCGAGCAGACCTATTCAATCGAGGCGATGATGGGCGACGGGAAAGCTCTGCAATCGGCCACGTCCCACAATCTGGGCCAGAATTTCGCGAGAGCCTTCGAGATCAAGTACCTCGACAAGAACGGGGTCCTGCAACATTGCTGGACCACTTCTTGGGGGCTTTCGACCCGGTTTGTCGGAGCGATCATCATGGTCCACGGCGACGACCAGGGACTAATCTTGCCGCCGCGACTCGCTCCCTATCAAATCGTGATCGTGCCGATCTTCAAGACGGACGAAGAAAAGGCCACGGTCTCCGAAAATGCCAAGCGGCTGTGCAAGGAACTCGTCGATGCGGGAATTCGCGTCAAGATGGACGAGCGCGAAGGGATGAGTCCCGGTTTCAAATTCAACGACTGGGAGATGCGCGGCGTTCCTTTGCGCCTCGAGCTCGGACCAAAGGACGTGGCGAAAGGATCAGTCGTGCTCGCGCGGCGCGATCGTCCGGGAAAAGAAGGCAAGTCGTTCGTGCCGCAGCAGGGGATTGCGGCGGCGGTGAAGCAGTCGCTCGACGTTATCCAGCAGTCCCTCTACGACCGGGCACTTGAATTCCGCAAGGCGAATACCGCAGAGCCGGACGGCTACGCTGATTTCAAGAATGCCGTCGAAAAAGGCTTCGCTCTCTCGTGGTGGTGTGGCAGCGACGATTGCGAAGCCAAGATCAAGGAAGAGACCAAGGCCACGATGCGCTGCATTCCGCTCGAACAGACGGGCGGCTCGGGGAAGTGCGTCTATTGCAGCAAAGCTGCTGCCGAAAAGGCCATCTTCGCCCGCGCCTATTGATCGGCAGAGTTCCTCACATCCCTCCTCGTTTACTCATCGCAAACAACCGGCCATCGGTGAGCGTCCGCCGATGTTGTCTCGTGCTAGGTTAGGAACGACTCAGCAAGACCAGCGCACGGGAGGCGTGGCAGGCCGATGACTCGACGCCGTCAAGACGGGGAACGCGGCGGCTCCAAACTGAACACGCTGATAACCTTGGTTGTACTCGGCGCGATGATTTTTGCGGGCGTTAAGATCGTTCCCGTCTATTTTGCGAACTACCAACTTCAGGACGCGATGCAGACCGAAGCTCGCTTCGCGTTGAGCAGTTTTCCCAAAAAGGGCCCGGACGATCTTCGCGACGATATCTACAAGAAGGTCCAAGAGCTCGATGTCCCCGCCAAAAAAGAAGCTATCAAGGCGACCATGGACCCCGCAAGTGGCAGCGTCGATCTGAGCCTCGACTACTCGGTGACCATCGATCTGAAGCTCTATCAGTGGGTCAAGCTGTTTCATCTCCACGCAGACAACCATTCCATCTAAAATAGTGATCTAGCTAGGCGACGTGGTTAGACTGGAATTGGGGGATCCATTCGTCCCGGGCGCTACGCCGCCCAGCTGCGGCTCTAGGCGCCAGTTCGCGCCCCACGCAAGGCTTACCGGAGGAATTGGTTGCGCATTCGAATTGCCAGCGGCTTTCTGACATCACGCTTCGGTATGACACTGCTGGTTTTACTGCTGGTGCTCATGCTAGCCGGCGCGAGCGTCGTCACTTATTACTACGTCCAATTTGGCCATCTGATCGACCAGCGGCTCACCGGCCAGATTTTTCAAAACACTTCGCGAGTTTATTCAGCTCCCGGTCGCATTTACGTCGGCGAGACGATGCGGCCTGGCGATCTAGCGAGCGAACTCCTGAGGGCCGGATACCAGGAGGGACCCGTCGCCGGTTCGCCTGGGCAGTTCCGCGTGACCGGCTCGACAATCGAAGTCTTGCCTTCGCTGAATTCCTACTTTCAGGGTCACAACCAGCTTCGAGTCAGCTTTTCGGGCACCGAGATTTCCCACATCACGCAGCTCGCAGAGGGCATCGACCTCGACGCCGCCGAAATCGAGCCCGAGCTCCTGACCAATCTGTTCGATAGCTCGCGCGAGAAGCGCCGCGTGGTCCGCTTTGACGATCTGCCGCCGGTGCTTGTCCACGCCGTGCTTGCGGCGGAGGACAAGCGCTTTTTTGAGCACGGTGCGCTCGACATGGTGCGCGTCTTTGGCGCAGCCTTCTATGACGTCTCGCGCGGCCAGAAGGCGCAAGGCGCGAGCACGATCGACATGCAGGTCGCGCGCACGTTTTTCTTTTCGACCAAGCGCGAATGGCGGCGAAAGTTGAAGGAAATTCTGATGGCCGCCGAAATCGACGAGCGCTTCTCGAAAGAGCAGATTTTCGAGCTCTACGCGAACGACATCTATCTCGGCAACCGCGGCAGCTTCGCGATTCGCGGTTTCGGCGAGGCCGCGAACGCATATTTCGGCAAGGACATTCGCGAGCTGACCCCAGGCGAAGCCGCCTTCTTGGCCGGAATCATCCGCGCGCCGAATCGCTACTCATCGGCCGAGCGCCATGTGGACCGCGCGGACGACGCGCGCGATCGCGTTCTCGGCGAAATGGTCGACGATGGCTTCCTGACCCCGCAGCAGGAGGCGGACGCAAAGAAGTCCAAGCTCAAATTCACCAACGGCGGCCTGGGCAGCAGCTCCGCGCCCTATTTTGTCGATATGGTGAAGGACCACCTGCTCGAAAAATTCTCCGAAGCCGACCTCGAAAATCAGAGCTACCGCATTTACACGACGCTCGATCCGAATCTCCAACAGGCTGCCGATGAGGCCATCCAAATCGGCGTGCTGAATCTCGATAAGCTGCTCGAGCGGCGATACGCGGCCTGGAAAAAGAAGGGCGAGACCGTGCCTCCGGCGCAGGTTGCGCTCGTTGCCATGGATCCGCGCACCGGCGAAATTTCCGCGCTGGTCGGCGGCCGCAACTACGGCGAAAGCCAGCTCAATCACGCGCTCGCTCGCCGCCAGCCCGGATCGGCGTTCAAGCCTTTCGTCTATGCGGCTGCGTTTGATAACGCCGTAGAAGGGCTGCAGCCCGTCGTCACACCCGCCACGATCGTCGACGATGCGCCAACGACATTCGAATTCGACGGCAAGGAGTACACGCCGGACAACTTCGGCGAAGAGTTCTACGGTCCGATCACCGTGCACGACGCGCTGATTCATTCGCTCAACGTCGCCACCGTGAAGGTTGCCGAAATGATCGGCTACCAGCGCGTCGTCGACGTCGCCCGCCAAATGGGCCTCGGCAACAACATCATGGCTACGCCCGCCGTCGCGCTTGGCGCGTACGAGATGACGCCCATCGACGTGGCAGCAGGCTACACGGCTTTTGCGAACAACGGCATTCGCGCCGAGCCCATTTTCATTCGCAATGTGATCGCCGCCGATGGGACCTCGGAAGAATCCTCGTCGCCGACGACGAGGCCTGTTCTCGATCCCCGCGTCGCGTATCTAGCTACTAGCGTGATGGAGGACGTGATCAATCACGGCACCGGCTACCCCGTGCGCGCCCTTGGCTTCGACGCGCCGGCGGCGGGCAAGACGGGCACTTCGCGCGATGGCTGGTTCGCAGGCTACACGTCCAATTTGCTGTGCGTCGTGTGGATCGGCTTCGACGACAATCGCGATCTTGGCCTCGCCGGCGGGCAGGCGGCGGCGCCCATCTGGGGCGAGTTCATGAAACGCGCCGTCATGCTGCCCAAATATCGCAACACCCAGGAATTTCAGCCGCCACCGGGCGTCATTGAAGTCACGATCGACCCGCAGAGCGGACAGCTCGCCATGCCCACCTGCCCGAAAACGTCGAGCGAATACTTCATCGCCGGCAGCGAGCCGACTCAGTACTGCGAGCTCCATGGCGGAACGCCTGCGGCGCAACAATCGCAAGGGTCGTGGCTCTCCCGCCTTTTCAGCAAGGGTTCGGAACCCTCTGCGCAGCAACCGCCTGCGGTCCCGCCTACGCCCAGCGTGGCGCCAACTCCCACAAATATTCCACGCTCTACGAAGCCGCTTCCGCCCGCGAATACCAAGCAAACCAACGGCGCCGACTCCAAGCAGCCCGAGAAGAAAAAGGGCTTTCTCGACCGCATCTTTGGTATCTTTGGAGATAAACAGCCGGATAGTAATTCCAAACCCTAGCAGCAACCGGTCAACGGAAAACCGGCGCACATAGGAGAAGGGCAATGAAACACTGGGCCTTCTTCGCGATCTCACTTCTCATCACAACTCTGGCACAAGAACCCGCTCGTGCGGTTTCGGAAGTGGCGAAGGCTCCATCGCAGCAGAGTGATTCGGACCAGGATTCTAGCTCAGCGCCGAAAACGCCCCTGGAACTAGCTGAAATTCGCGCCCAGATTCTGATGGCGCGTAAGGATTACGCAGAAGCCGCCGTCGCCTATCAGCGCATTCTCGACCAGAAGCCCGACAACGCGCAGATCTTGAATCAAATCGGAATCGCCTACCAGGAACTTCACCAAGACGAACTCGCCGAACGCTTCTACAGGCGGGCCCTGAAAGCCGACAAGAATTCGCCTTTTATTTTGAATAACCTCGGATCTATCGAGCACGGCAAAGGGCGCTACGGTAGGGCGATCAAGTATTACAAGAAGGCGATCCAAGTTGGCGGCGACGCCCAGGCAGCCGTCTACTACAATCTGGGCTCAGCCTATTGCGCCATTAGGCAGTTTCCACGCGCCATGGAGGCATTCGGCAAAGCCCTCGCGATCGACCCCCACGTCTTCGAAGCACGAGGAGGAGCGGGAGCCATCATCCAGCAACACTCGGACACGGATCAGGGAACGCTAAACTACTTCATCGCGAAGTCTTACGCAAAGGCAGGAGATGCCGAGCGCGCGGCGCGCTACCTGAAGATCGCTCGCGACGACGGCTACAAGAATTTCATGGCCGCGGAAAAGGATCCCGATTTTGCGAAGGTGATCAAGGATCCCCAGGTGCAAGAAGTGTTGCACCGGCGCCCGGCATACGAGACGCAACAAGACACGCCTGTGACGAACTGAACCGGTTGCGCTCGCCCGAAGCCGCGTGCGATGACTCCGGCCGACGCGGTTGAGCACGGCTTGTGCCTCAAAAGCCTTCGCAGTTTCTCTCGGGTCTATTGCTATAATACGCATTCGGAATGGCTGCTCAGTCATTGCGGCGTCGGATCGGATACGCAGCGGTTCTTGCGGGCCTGTTGCTCAGTAGCGCCTCACAGGCAGGCCCTTCAGCCGCTTCTTTTGAGTCATCCTCGGCGGACCACGTCGTAGTCCTGCGCATCGACGGCGAAATCGAGCCGATCCTCGCCGAATATGTCGTCGACGGCATCGATCAAGCCGCGCGCGAACACTCCAACCTCGTACTGATCACGATGAACACTCCGGGCGGGCTCGACACGTCCATGCGCGAAATCGTGCAGGCGATCCTGCGTTCGCCCGTACCGGTTGCGATTTATGTGGCGCCTTCCGGCGTGCGCGCTGCGTCGGCGGGATTCTTCATCCTTGAGGCGGCCGACATCGCGGCAATGGCGCCGGGAACAAACACAGGTGCATCGTCGCCCGTATTTGAGATGTTCGGCCAAACCGTGCAAATCGACGAAACGATGCGCAAGAAAGTGCTGAACGATGCATCTGCGTTCATGCGCAGCTACGTTGTGAAGCGCAACCGCAATGCCGACCTCGCAGTCACGGCCGTTACCGACGCAAAAGCCTGGAGCGACAAGGAAGCGCTCGACAATCATCTGATCGATCTCGAGGCCGCGTCGGAAAGCGATCTTCTGAACAAGTTGAACGGCCGCACGATCACGCGCTTCGACGGCTCGACCATTCGGCTCGATCTTTCCCGTCCGGCGCCCGTTGAAATCAACATGACGACGCGGCAACGGTTTCTGACGCACATCGTCGAGCCCAACGTGGCATTCGTTCTACTAATTGTTGGTGTGCTAGGGCTCTATGTCGAATTCAGCCATCCCGGAATGTTCGCGCCGGGAGTCATCGGCGGCATCGCGATGCTGCTGGCGCTGTATGCGATGAACATGCTGCCGGTGACGATCACCGGCTTTGTGCTCATCGCGTTGGCGCTGGCGCTCTTTGTGCTCGAGGCAAAATTTCCCACGCATGGAATACTCGGCATCGGCGGGACGATCGCGATGTTGCTCGGCGCGATCATGCTGATCCAGTCGCCGTGGACGGGGATGGGCGTGCGGCCGGTCACTGCGCTCGCCGTTGCGATTCCATTCGGTGTAATTGCCATCGTCTTGATGCGTGCCGTCTTGCGATCGCGAGGATGGAAGCAGGCGACGGGCAGGGAAGAGCTTGTCGGCGAAGAAGGCGAAGTGACTCAGCCTGTGGGAGTAGGCCCGGCCTTGGGAATGGTGCGCGTGCATGGGGAATTGTGGCGAGCGGCGGCACCCAATGGCGCGAGCATCCCCGCCGGCGCGCGCGTGCGCGTGAAGGCGATTCATGGGCTTACGCTCGAAGTCGAGCCGGCGCAACAAACTTCCGGGTCTTCCTGAGCGCATATTCGAGGAGGCAGCGATGGATTTCAGCTTCATGACGATTCTTGGTGTGGCCATTGTCATCATCGTGCTCTTCTGGTTGTTCAACTCCATTTACGTCATCAAGGAATGGGAGCGCGGCGTCGTGCTGCGGCTTGGCAGGATGCTTCCGCAGCCGAAGGGAGCGGGACTCCAACTCGTCCTCTATCCGATCGACAAGCTGACGCGAATTTCGCTGCGCGTTGAGACGCTCGACGTGCCGCCGCAGGATGTGATCACGCGAGACAACGTCTCGGTGAAAGTGAACGCGGTCTGCTATTTCCGCGTCGTCGATGCGAACCTCGCGCTTTCGCAGGTGCAGAACTACCTCTACGCCACCTCACAACTGGCGCAGACGAACCTGCGCAGCGTGGTCGGCCAGTTCGAGCTGGACGAGATTCTCTCAGAGCGCGAAAAGGTAAACTCGAAGTTGCAACTAATCCTTGACCAGGATACCGAGCCTTGGGGTATCAAAGTAACGAAGGTTGAGGTCAAGCAGGTCGATATTCCGGAGTCGATGCAGCGCGCCATCGCCAAGCAGGCGGAGGCGGAGCGCGAGCGCCGCGCGAAAGTCATTCACGCGGACGGAGAATTTGAGGCCTCAGCCAAACTGGCGGAAGCGGCCGCCATTCTGGAAAAACAACCGGCTTCGATTCAGTTGCGCTATTTACAAACTTTGACTGAGATTGGCGTCGAGAAAAACACGACGGTCGTGTTTCCGGTGCCGGTCGACATTCTGGCGCAGTGGATGAACGGGGGTAAGAAGTAGGGAAGATGGCAGGGGGAGGAAAGCGCGGGGGCGGCGACCGGGTGCTCGAAAGCCGGCACTTGGTGGGTCTATTTCTGGGTGTCGTACTGTTGTGCGGCGTTTTCTTCACGCTCGGTTACGTGATGGGCCACAACCAGTACGGCGGCGCGGTTCACGCCTCCGACCTGATCAAAGAAACTGAAGCCGCGATTCGCCCCGCGGCGAAGCATGCTGAGCCCGATTTGACGCCTGCACCCGCACCGTCTCCCGCAAACAACGAGTGGGATTTCTACTCGAAGAAAGATAACGATCGTCTCGAGCCTGCAGCGCCGCCTGCCGCTGCGTCATCGGCTCCGGCGACCGCAGCCAAAAGCGCCACAGCTCCGAGCGCTGCTGCGCACACCGTGCCGGCCGCCGCGCGCTTTCAGCCGCCGAGTCTGACCAAAGGATCCATCGTGCTGCAAGTCGCGGCTCTGCGACATGAAAGCGACGCTCTGGCGATGGCGGACGTCCTGCAACAGAAACATTTCCCGTCGTTCGTCGTCACGCCCACGACGGACAGCTTCTATCGCGTCCAGGTCGGTCCGTATCCCGACCAGCGCGCAGCCGATTCTGCTCGCGCGGCCCTTGACCACGCCGGATTCAAAGCTATCATCAAACGCTGAATGAATTTTTCCTGGTACACGCGGCTTCTGCTCGCGCTTGCCGGCGGAGTCGCGCTCGCGCTGGCTTTCCCGAACTACAACCTGCCGCTGCTCGCATGGGTTTCGATCGCACCTTTGATTCTCGCGTCCTGGCACGCGAGCCCCAGGATTGCGCCACTGTTCGGATTCGTCCACGGAGTCGTGTTCTATCAGGTTTCGGTGGCTTGGATTCAAACCGTGATCCACCACTACGGCAACGTGGATTCGATCACCGCTGCGGCATTGCTCCTGCTCATGGGTTTCGCGGGCGGAGTGATTGTCGGCATTTTCTCGTGGGCGATTGCGATCACATCGAAAAAGGGGCCGCTGTTCGTTTGCGCGCTGGCGCCGTTTCTTTGGGTTACGCTCGAATTCGCGCGGGCGCGCCTGCCGATCATCGGCTTTCCGTGGAATCTTCTGGGCTACGCGGCAGGCGGCAATCTCGCGCTCGTCCAGCTGACGACAATAACGGGAATCTACGGCTTGAGCTTCGTCGTCGCCGCCTGGAGCTCGCTGCTGGCCTACGCGATACTTTCCGGGCGCCAGCGCGCGTGGAAGACGGTCATCGCCGCGACCGCCGCGCTGATTTTGATCGCGGTGAGCGGCCGGTACCTTGTGCCGCGGGCGCAGGCGCGCTACGTGGCGCATCTTGTTCAGACGAATTTCGCGCAATCGTACGAATATCCGCCCGATTGGATGCCGAAGCACGCGACCGATCTCGATGAGCTCGAAAAGATAAGCATCGACGCTGGGACGAAGATGCCGGGGCTCATCGTCTGGCCCGAAGTTCCCGCGCCGTTCAGCCTTCAGGAGGCGGACTTCAACGCGCGCGCGCAGCGAATCGCGCACGAATCCGGGCAGGATTTAGTAGTCGGCGTCGAGGAGTGGAAGCAAAATGCGGAAGGAAAATTCATCGCGACAAACAGCGCCGTGCTGCTGTTGCCGTCCGGCCAGCGCGCGTTCACGTACGACAAGATTCACCTCGTGCCCTGGGGCGAATACGTTCCCTTGCGCCACCTGCTCAGCTTTGCAGGAAAGTTGACGGCAGACATCGGCGACTTCACACCGGGCACGGAGTATCGCGTCGGCCAGTTGCGGGGAGGCACGTTTGGCACGTTCATCTGTTACGAGGCGATTTTTCCCAACGAGATTCGCCACTTCGCCGCCAATGGCGCCGAGCTCTTGGTCAACATGTCGAATGACGGTTGGTTCGGCCGTTCGGCCGCCCCGGCACAACACGTGATGATGGCCCGCGTGCGCGCGGTTGAAAATCGCCGCTGGCTGCTGCGTGACACGAACAACGGCTTCACCGTCGACTTCGATCCCTACGGGCGTACCGTTGCTGCGCTGCCTACGGACATTCGCGGAGAGCTCGACGCGCCCTACGATTTCCGCAGGGACCGGACACTCTACGCACGCTTCGGCGACTGGTTCGCGTATTTGTGCGTCATCGCTTCCTTCGCGCTCGTGGGATTGGCGATCGCGCGAACTTCCGGCTAAAATGTAAATAAGAGCTACCGCACACAAGTCGGAGTGCTCCCGGAAAACATGCCTGAACACATCGAAGACCTGCAACAACGCTACGCCGAACTCGCGAAACGCATCGCGCTTGTGCGGAGCTATCTTTGACGCGGAATCCGCGCAAGCCCGTCTCGCCGCCCTTGAAGAAAAAGTAAGCGATCCGAATTTCTGGCAGGACCCGGAAAAAGCCCAGGCCGTGCTGCAGGAGCGCAAGCAGTTCGAGGATCGCGTGACGGCGAAAAAGGCGCTCGACCGCAGCGTCAGCGACCTCGAAACGTACTTCAACCTCGCGCAGGAGGAAACCGATAGCGCCCAGCGCGAATCGCTGCTCGTGGACATCGCCAAGGAACTCGCCGCGGTCGACGCTTTCGTCTCCGACCTTGAAACGAAGACTTTGCTCGCCGGCGAAAGCGACCGCCTCAACGCCATTCTGACGATCAAGTCCGGCGCGGGCGGCATCGATTCCCAGGATTGGGCCGAGATGCTTCTGCGCATGTATCTGCGATGGGCGGAGACCAAAGGCTTTCGCGCGAGCGTTCTCGAGTCGACGCCCGGCGAGGAAGCCGGCATCAAGTCTGCCACGGTGCAGATCGCAGGCGAAAACGCTTATGGCATGCTGGCAGGCGAAAGTGGCGTCCATCGCCTCGTGCGCATTTCTCCCTTCGACCAGCAGGCGCGGCGGCACACGTCGTTTGCCTCCGTTTTCGTTATCCCCGAGATCGACGACCGCATCGAGATCACCATCAATCCCGAAGACCTTCGCGTCGACACTTACCGTTCGGGCGGTAAGGGCGGGCAGAACGTCAACAAGGTCGAGACCGCCATCCGCATCACGCACATTCCGACCGGCATCGTCGTGCAGTGCCAGAACGAGCGCAGCCAGCACAAGAATCGCGAGATGGCCATGAAGCTCTTGCGTTCGCAGCTCTACGAGGTCGAGCTCGAAAAGCGCCGCGAGGAGGCGCGCAAGCTCGACGCATCGAAGCCCGAAATCAGTTTTGGTAGCCAGATCCGATCCTACGTGATGCAGCCCTACCAGATGGTCAAAGACCACCGCACGAAGTTCGAGCGCGGCGACGTCCAGAAGGTCCTCGACGGCGACATCGACCCCTTCATCCGCTCTTATCTGCTCTACCGCCGCGAAGCCGCCTAACCGCACTCGAAGACTGCCTCCGAAGCGCCCTAAAGCTGGATCTTTAGCTGTGCGGCCCGGCACACTTCTGTAGTGAACGTCAGGGCGTCCCCAGCGCTTTAGCGGTGAGCATGTATTCAAAATGATACGGAATGAACCCATATCTCCGCCGAGTTCCGAAACTCCCGCTCCAGAAGACCATTATCAGAAGCGAAGTAAACTCTGCTCGCCTATCCATTTACATGCACGTTCAGCGCTGACTATCGGAGACGCGAAACGAAGCGCCCATCCCAAATGTATACACATTTTGCTTGACAGTCGCTTGCCGCCGGTAGTACAAGCTGCTTCAAACGGGGACCACGCGAAAACTCAAACCCATGGGCGGCGACTCGCGCGGCGGCGTGCCAGGCACAGTCCAGCGTGTGAGAACGATCCGAAGTAGCGAGGCTTGGGCTTCCGCGCAGGTTCCCGAGAACGCGGCGGGCTGGGTATCGTCGCGTATATCAAATTCCCACGCTGCGTGCACCGGGTGCGTGCATGCACATAGGATCTAAGAAAGGCGACAAAAAATGTCCTTCCACAATGGAGTTCTTAGGGTTCGCAATTCGGTTCGTTGTTGGAGTGTGCTTCGCGCCCTGCTTCTGGCAGCGCTGGCTGTACCTTTCTTGAGCGTCCTTATTGTGGGCAACTTATATGCGCAGGTGGAAAAAGCTACGCTTTCCGGAACAGTCACGGATGCCAGCGGCGCGGTCGTAGTCGGCGCTAAGGTCCAGGCGAAGAACGTCAGCACCGGCGTCACCTATTCCGGCGATACCGACGGGCAGGGACGCTACATTCTCGCGGAAATGCAGGTTGGCACGTACGAGGTTTCGGCCCAGAAGTCCGGCTTCCAGGAAATGGTGCAAACCGGAGTCGTGCTGAGTGTCGGCGCGCGGCCTATCCTGGATTTCAAACTGCCAGTGGGCCGAGCCGAGCAAATCATTGAAGTGCAGGGCGAGGCTTCGAGAGTCGATACCGAGACCGCTGCGGTGGGCCAACTGGTTTCGTCCAGTCAAATGGAGAATCTGCCGATCAACGGTCGCAATTTCGCGAGCCTCATCACGTTGGCGCCGGGCGTGGCGTCGGTGCCTCCTAGCCCCGGTGGCGGCGGCCAGTCGTCCACCGTCTACGGCAACCAAACCAACTACTCGGTTGCCGGTTCGCGCCCGGTTGGAATGGCCTACATGCTGGATAACACCGACATCCGCGACTGGCTGGATCATGGCGCGGGCGTCAGCATAATGGGGACTTCGCTCGGCATGGAGGCCATCCAGGAATTCTCGGTTCTGACCAACACCTATAGCGCGGAGTTCGGCGGTACGGGCGCCGCCGTCAACGCGGTCACCAAGTCGGGCACCAACTCCCTGCACGGCTCGCTCTATGAATACGTCCGCAACAGCGCACTGGACTCCATGAACTACTTCGACGTCCCCGGGCATAAGCCGAGTTTTTCGAGGAACCAGTTCGGCGGTTCGCTTGGGGGGCCCATCAAGACGGACAAGGCCTTCTTCTTCGTCAACTACGAGGGCCTGCGGGCAACTTCGGCCACAACCACGCGCGCAGTGGTTCCTACCTCGTTGCCCGACCTATACAAGGCAGGAGGGATGACACAAGACGAAGAGACTGGCCAGTGGTCGGGCCCTTACGGGCCGTTGAACCCGGTGTCGGGCAGCATATTCGGCTTGTACCCGGCTGCCCAAAGCCTGTCCGATTGCCCCAATGTAACCGATCTCAACCTTTTCGCGGGCACCGGCCTTTACTGCTCAGCTAATCCTCAGACCGGCAACGAGGACTATGGGCTGGCCCGAGTGGACTACATCTTCAGCCCGCAGGATAGCTTGTTCGCTCGCTACGCCATAGAGAACGCCTACCAGCTCGTCCCGTACTCTTATTCTCCAGTCCCGGGATACCCGGAAGCCGATTTCGAGCGGAACCAGTACTTCACCATCGAAGAGCGGCATACCTTTTCGCCCAAGCTTCTCAATGAGGCTCGTTTCGGGTACGTGCGGCTGTTTACGCAGACGAGCAACCCTGGAGCCGCCTCCAACTCAGGCCCTTTGGTCCAGAACGCCGGCAGACAGGGTATGGACTTTATCCCCGGCTGGGGTCTGTCATCGATAGGTCCGCCACCTTCGAGTCCAAGCCGGCCAGTCGTCGACCGGTTTAGCGTTGGCGACGATGTCGTCATGTCGCGGGGCGCGCATAGCATCCGCTTCGGGGCCACCGTAACCATCCCACAGTTGAACCAGCTCTGGAACCAATATTCCGGCGGCGCGTGGATCTTCGCAAACCTGTCGGGGCTGTTCGGGCCGGGGCTTGGCGGTTCATTGTACGGCAACCCATTGCTGTGCGTCTGCGCGGCCGCTCCGAGCTATGCCTATACCACGCCGGGTGGGACCGCCTATCCCTTCAGCGACAGCGCCCACTGGCGTCAGACTTGGGTCGATCCATACATCCAGGACGATTGGAAGATCACGAGTAGACTCACCTTGAACATCGGTCTGCGCTACGCATGGGCCAGCAATCCAACGATGGTCGGTCATCAGCCCATTTTTGTGATCCCCAACCTGACTTCGCCGGCGACGACTGAATTCGACTTCGTCACCGCGCATCATCCCTTTACGAACAATCCCAACAAGCTGAACTTCGATCCGCGCATTGGCCTTGCTTGGGATCCCTTCGGAGATCACAAAACGTCGGTTCGCGCCGGCTTCGGCATGTTCCACGAGCCCGTCACCGCGCGTACCTATGCGCTCGACAATACTTCGATGCGCCCGAATGAGCCGTTGTTCTTTCTGTTTTTCACCGAAGGTGTGTTTCCCAATTTGCCTACCAGTCCCAGCCAAATCATAAACATCGCCACACCTCCTTTTGCCGTCACGGCAGCGAGCCAGATCGCTTGGTACTATGGCATCCTGCAGAATGTGGACACATCGCCGTACGTCATGCAGTACAACCTGAACGTGCAGCGCGAGCTGGGGCACGGCACGGTGCTCTCGGTAGGCTACAGCGGTTCCCAGGGTGACCACCTGTTCTTTTGGATTGACGCCAACCCTCCCCAAGCCTTTTCCGACTTGACGCCCGCGGCCCAGGCGACGGCACTCGCAACCGGGAACTACCCTTCCGCTACCGGGGCGGGAACACGAGGTACCTTGACCAACCCGTTTATGGGCACACACGTTAATCCCAACTTCGCGGCATTCGAAGCGGTTGAGCCCAGGGCACACTCCACTTATAACTCCTTGCAGATCACCCTGAACCGGCAGTTTGCCAAGTCTTTGGTCGGCAATGTCGGCTACACCTGGTCCAAGTGCCTGGATAATGCCTCGGCCACCATCAGCACTGAGCAGGGCGAGTGGGCCGTTGTTGATTCTTACAACCCCGGCCTGGATAGAGGTCCTTGCAGCTTCAGCTCGAACAATGTGTTTGCCGCCAATGCCATTTATCGGCTGCCCTTCAAGGGCAATCGGTGGGTGGAAGGCTGGCAGGTCAGTCCTATCGTCAGCTACTCCACCGGCCTGCCCTTTAACGTCCAGAACTCCTTTGGTGGTCAATATCAGTCCCAGACGGGCGGCGCCACCGAAGGCGAGCGTCCGGAGCGCCTCCCCGGCTGCAAGGCCATGGTCAGGAAGCGCACCGAGTGGTGGAATCCGGAATGTTTCGTGTTTGCGCCCTATGGCACCCTCGGCAATTCCGGCCGCGACTCGCTCAATAACCCCAACTTCTCCAACATCGACTTTGCGATTTTCAAGGACACTCGGTTGAACGAGAAGCTCACCGTGCAGTTGCGCGCGGAGTTTTTCGATATCCTGAACCACGCCAACTTCCTCGTGGGGCCGCAGGCCTACTTGATGAGCGTCGCCAACCTCGTCACACCGACGCTTGCCTCCCCCCCTGCCGCCCCCGACACTCCTAATCCTAACTACTCGCAACTTTCGAATCCGGCCGCCTACGAACTGCCGAGCGCGGCGCACCCCACAGGTGGCGTATTCTGCAACCCGTCGCAGGTAGTCGGCACTCCGCTCGTTGGCCCCTGCTACCTTCCCACGACCGCACTGGGTTTGACCGCGCCGGGGGATAAGGGTGGCCAACGCCAGATTCAATTCGCTGTGAGGTTTATGTTCTAGGCCTCAGGGCGCGCCTTTTCTCAACCTCTCCGGCGGCAACTCCAAGGGGTTGCCGCCGGAGGGCTGTTTTTCTTGGTCCAAAACTTCTGCTTTTAGGGAAATCGGAATTTAATTCTGAATTGCAACTCCGATTACGCAAAGTGCTTCCCGGCCCTCTGCTCGAACCCTGCGGCCGGGGCGAACTCTGCCTTGAGCGAAGAGCTTGATTTGTAGCGCCAGCTCGACCGGAAGAGCTTGCGCGACGACGGTCGCATACTGACGCACCAGCGGATATAGCAAATAGAGCCGGCGCGGAGATCCCATCCTCTCCCGCCGGCTCCTTTCTTGCGGGTTTGACAATGTCGCTTCTTAACGCCCGTTTGTGCCGTTCAGCCGCCATTTAAGGCCTTTCAGTGCATGTGATTGACCCGGCAGCGGGCGTATGTTAGCGTCTGTAATTTCGGTTAAATCAAATAGGCGCAATCTAGCTCTCTAATTGCTGTTCACGCCTTCGGAGGAAACTGTTTTGGCACACGCGCATGAGAAGTTCCTGTTTACCTCGGAGTCTGTCACCGAGGGCCACCCCGACAAAATTGCTGACCAGATTTCCGACGCCGTTCTCGATACGGTGATGGCGCACGACCCGATGGGGCGGGTCGCCTGCGAAACGCTGATCACCACCGGCCTCGTCGTCATCGCGGGCGAGATCACGATCAAGAAGGAAGCGCGTGGCGTCCTCGAATACGAGCGCATCGCTCGCGACGTGATCGCCGACATCGGCTACAACCGCGCCAAGTACGGCTTTGACGCCGAAACGTGCGGAATTCTTTCAGCCGTCAAGCCGCAGTCTCCCGATATCGCCATGGGCGTCGACACGGGCGGCGCGGGCGACCAGGGTCTCATGTTCGGCTACGCATGCGACGAAACTCCCGAGCTGATGCCTATGCCCATTCAGCTCGCGCACCAGTTGACCCTCAAGCTTGCCGAAGTCCGCAAGAACAAAGTCCTCGATTTCCTCCGGCCCGACGGCAAATCCCAGGTTTCAGTCGAATATGCGAATGGGCGCCCGGTGCGCGTCGATACCGTCGTCATCTCGACGCAGCACAGCGACAGCGTCTCGCACGGCCATCTCCGCGATGCGATTATCGACAAGGTCATCAAGCCCGTCGTGCCCAAGGAAATGTTCGATAAGACCACGATTCACGTCAATCCGACCGGCCGCTTCGTCACCGGCGGTCCGATGGGCGACGCGGGCCTCACGGGACGCAAGATCATCGTGGACACCTACGGCGGCTACGGGCGCCACGGGGGCGGCGCATTTTCGGGCAAGGATCCGTCGAAGGTCGACCGCTCGGCCTGCTACATGGCGCGCTACATCGCGAAGAATATCGTTGCCGCAGGCATTGCACGCAAAGTCGAGGTGCAGCTCGCCTATGCAATCGGCGTCGCCGAGCCGGTCTCGGTGATGGTCGATACGTTCGGCACGGGCACGATTCCGAACTCGCAGATTACGGAGATCGTCCGCGCGCTCTTCAAGCTGACGCCGCGCGGAATTATCGAGGCGCTCGACTTGCGCCGTCCGATCTACCGCGCGACGGCCGCCTATGGACATTTCGGCCGCACCGGACCGGGCTTCACCTGGGAGCGCACCGACAAGGCCGAAGCGATCAAGAAGGAAGCGGCATCGCGCGGCGCAGCGGTGGCGACTCGGTAGTCTCGGTGCGATTCTAGGCGCAGCGTTGTACGCGTCGTGGAAGGTTTGAGTGTAGCGCCGCGGTCTTTAGCGCGGCATCGGGTATCCGGAAGTCCTCCTAACAAATTCAAAAGGGAGCAACTCGTGGAAACAGCAACGAAGCTGAAGGGAGACGTGAAAAATCTTGGCCTCGCGGAAGCGGGCAAGCGCAGGATCGAATGGGCCAATCAGCACATGCCTGTCTTGCAACTGATTCGGAAGCGATTCATCAAGGAGCAGCCGCTCAAGGGTATCCGCATGTCGGCGTGCTTGCACGTCACTACCGAGACGGCCAATCTCGCCATCACGCTGCGCGACGGCGGCGCCGACCTCGTCCTGTGCGCGTCGAACCCGCTTTCGACGCAGGATGACACTGCCGCGTCGCTGATCAAGGATTACGGCATTCCGACTTACGCCATCAAGGGCGAAGACAACGCTACCTACTACGCGCACATCAATGCGGCGCTCGATCACAGGCCGCAGATCACCATGGATGACGGCGCCGATCTGGTGACGCAGCTTCTGACCAAGCGCACCAATCAGATCAAGGACGTCATCGGCGGTACGGAGGAAACCACTACGGGCGTGATTCGTCTCCGCGCCATGGCGAAAGACGGTACGCTAAAATTTCCGGTGATCTCTGTCAACGACGCCCTCACGAAACACTTTTTCGACAATCGTTACGGCACCGGTCAGTCGACGCTCGATGGCGTAATTCGCGCCACGAATTTGCTGCTGGCGGGCCTCAAGGTCGTCGTCGCGGGCTACGGCTGGTGCGGACGCGGCGTTTCCATGCGCGCGAAGGGCCTTGGCGCGGATGTGATCGTCACCGAAATCAATCCGACCAAAGCGATCGAAGCCGTGATGGATGGCTTCCGCGTGATGCCCATGAACGAAGCCGCCAAGATCGGCGACGTGTTCATCACGGTCACGGGCAACAAGTCCGTTCTCGCGCACGAGCACTTCGAGAAAATGAAGGACGGCGCGGTCATCAGCAACTCCGGCCACTTCAACGTGGAGATCGATATCCCGGCGCTCGAAAAGCTTTCGAGCGGCCACAAGGAAGCGCGTCCGTTCGTCGAGGAATACGCCATGAAGGATGGCCGCCACATCTATTTGCTGGGCGATGGCCGCCTGATCAACCTCGCCGCGGCGGAGGGCCACCCGGCATCGGTGATGGACATGAGCTTCGCCAACCAGGCGCTGTCAGCCGAGTACATGGTCAAGAACGCCGGCCAGCTCAAGGCTAACGTTTATCCCGTTCCCGAGCACCTCGATCAGCAGATCGCCAAGCTCAAGCTCGAATCGCTCGGCGTCACGATCGACAAGCTCACGCCCGAGCAGGAGCACTACCTCGCTTCCTGGCAAGAAGGCACCTAGTCGAATGTGTTATCCCGAACCCAGCCCCGGCGCTCTTTGTCCGGGACGGCGGTGAGGGATCTGCTTTTCGGACTTCACAGCGGGCGGCCGCTTCGGTCGCCCGTTTTTTTTGCGAATCGCTCTAATGTTGGGTGCCTGCGCGACTGCTGGTAAAATCCGCGCGGAATGATTCCTCGCCTGATCGTTGGCCTCTGCGCCGTATTGGTTGCCACGGCGAATGGGTTCAGCGTCCGTCGTGAAATCTTCTCGGCCTTGGCGCTCGCTGAGCCGCAAACGGCAGACAAGCCGGCTGAGAGCGCGCCAGCATCGGCAACCGCCGATCCTGCGGAGGTTCGCTTTACAGGTGAAGTGGTGCGCGGCGAGATCTACGAACACGATGTCGGTCACAACCTAGTCTTTCGCCTTACACCCGCTGTGTCCGACGAGGGCGGCGGCTGGGTGATCGGCATGCTTCCCTCGGTCGAGCCGCCCGACGAGCCACTCGAATTCGTCGAGGTCGCCACGCCGCCGTATCACGGCTACAACGATCGCTATCTCGCCGCGACGGCGGGTTATTCATCCCGCGAAGCCGTACAGATCACCACGCGCCATTTCTATTTTGTCAAATCTGTCCACGATCAGCACGTCGCGAGCGAGGTCGTGAACGCGCAGCTCTACCCCAGCTCCGTCTCCGATGCGGAGCGCAGCCGCATCGACCTGGAATCCGCCAGCCTGAATCTCGGCAGCGGCGAATTTCGTATTCTCCATTCGCATATCAATTCCAGCAAAGGTGGCGCACCGGAGACCATCGCCTCGGTGCAATTTGAGGTCAGACTAAAGTTCTCGCCCGGGATTACGCTGCAGAGCGTGCTCGCTCCCAAGCCGGTCCACGAACCCTGACGCGCGCCCCACTTGCCCGGCTCGCCAGGAGTTGAGTAGAGCCCATCCGACTGGCGATGCCGTAGAATGGCCTTGATGAGATCGGCTCTGCCAATTCTCGCGTCATTGATGGCGGCGCTCGTTCTTGGAGTCGCACCGGCGCCCGCGCAGGAATCGCTTTCCACCGAAACGCACGAGACCTCCGCGCGCCCGGACATTGAAAAGCTGATCAAGGACAGCGGTGCCGACGTCTCCATCGCTTTCCGCTCGCTCGACGGAGGCCAGGAGCTCCTAATCCATCCCGACCGCCCCTTCCGCGACTCGGTCGCCATGAAGCTTCCGGTCATGATCGAGCTGTTCGCTCAGGCGCAGGCCCGGCAGCTTCGCCTCACCGATACGATCCGCGTGCGAGACCTCTTTCGCAGCGTTGTCGATGGCAGCGCTTACGCAGTCGAACCCGCCTCCGGCGACACATTGACGCACGACGCGGGCAAGTGGATGACCCTGCGCGACCTATGCGAAGTGATGATTACGCGCGATAGCGACATCGCCGCGAACCTCCTGATAGAAAGGCTCAGCCTGCAATCGATACAAGGTCGCATTCACTCGCTCGGAGCTGACGGAATGGTGCTCGCCTCGTATTTTGGCGACGCCAAGGCCGCGGAGAAGGGAATACGCGACGCCACCACTCCCCGCGCCCTGATGACGATTCTTCTCGCGCTGGCGCACAATCAAGTGGTCGACGCAGACGCAAGCCGGGAAATGATCGGCATTCTCTCGCGCTCCCGTCTGCCTGGCAGCATCGCTTACAGTCCCGCTTCGGCTGCACGCGTGCACACGCCTACAGGCGACGTTCACGACGCCGACATCGTTTTCGGCGCGCGCTCCTTCGTGCTGGTCGTCGATGTTCGCGGGCTGACCGATCCGCAGGCCACCGCTGCTCTGGTCGGACAGATTGCCCACCTTCTCGCCGCGGCGATATAGACCGCGTGCGGCGCGTTTCACCCAACTTTTTTGAGAAGACTCAAGCCAAAGAGTAGCGCCGAGAAAATGGCGATCGTGGGTCCCGTAGTGGAAAATTTGAAGACGAAAATGTTCAGCAGAAATCCCGCAGCCACCGAAATCATGCTCGCTGCCGCAGCAAGCAGCAAGAAGTGCCGAAGATCGTTCGTCAGCTGGCGCGCGGTCGCCGCGGGAATGATGATGAGGGCGCTCGCGAGCAGCGCCCCCATGAAGCGCAATCCGACCAGCACGGTCAAGCTGAAGAGCAGAAGAAAGTAAAGGTCGAGGCGAACCACGTTCACTCCGGTTGCAGCAGCTAGATCGGGAGAGAAGATGCTGAGCGCCAGCTGATCCCTGAGCAAGAAGATCCCGGCGATCACAAACACGACAGCCGTTATCCCCAGCAGAAAAGCAGGAATCGAAAGTTTGGGAAGCTCGCCGAAAAGAGATTCGGCCAAATCCTCGTTCGGAGTCACGGCAGCGCCGATCGCGAGCGCTGCGGCAAACGTCACTCCGATTGCGGCCTCGGTGGCCAGTCCCGTTTTTTTCTGAAGCTGCCACACGAGAAAGGTTCCCAGAAACAGCGTCGATGCCGCGCCGATCACCGGGTTTACTTTGAAAAGCAGCGCCAGACCAAGTCCGGGAAGCGCCAGATGCGAAATCACGTCTCCCGCCAGCAGCATTCGCTTCATCAACGCGATGCATCCCACCAGGGCGGCGGCGAGCGCGAAGGAAAGCGCGAGCAACAGCAAGACGCCTTGCTCCCTCCACATTTACGGCGCTCCTTCCTGATTGCCGCCGGCGAGCCTCTCGTGTTCGTGGAGGTGCTGGTAGTAATGCGGACTGCCGCCGTACAGCTCCTGCAGCATCGCGGGCGTCAGAATCTCCTTGGGCGGTCCCGTGCATGGCTTGCCTTTGCTGAGGCACAACACCATGCTGGCATTGCGAAAGACCACGCTCAGATCGTGAGACACCAGAAGGATGGTCATCCCTTTGTCCTTCTGCAAGGAATACACCAGCTCGTAGATGCGCTCCTCGGTGAGTTCGTCGAGGCTTGCCGTTGGCTCATCGAAGAGCAGCGCGTTCGGGCCTCCCAAAATAGCAAAGGCGATCAAGATTTTTTGAAATTGCCCGCCCGAGAGTTGCCCGATGCTGACGTCAAGAAGGTCGCTGGTAATATCGAGTTCCTGCGCAACTCGCTCCCACTCGGCGCTCGGCAGTTTCAGGAACTTGGCTTTTGCGGAGAGCAAATCCTTCGCGCGGAGCGGAAGCTGCCGGTCTGCCGCAATCTTCTGAGGCACGTAGCCGAGCCTCGCCCCCGGGCTCCATCGAATCTCACCTCGGTAGGGAATCAGCTTGAGTAGAGCCTTGAGCAGAACCGTCTTACCCGCTCCATTGGGTCCGATGATCGCTAAGCAGTCGCCTTCGCGGACCTCGAAGCTCAGATCACGAATGATGGCTCGGCTTCCGAAGCTGATGTTCAGGTCGGTGACCCTAAGTATTGGATTCGCCATTGCGCGTCATACCTTTGTGTCGCTTTCAGAGCGCCTCGCATTAGCGCCGCGAACTGAGCCGCCAGCATAGCGCAAAATCGTCGTTCGCGATTGCGCAGCGGACGCATTCGCGGCTAAGATGCCTCTCGCTTTTTTTCGGTGAGGAAAATCATGACGAAATCACGAGAGAATTTCCGGCCGCTTATCGTGGCCTTCACGCTCGCAGCGCTTTTCGCCTGCGTGGCGCCGCTCGCCAACGCTCAGGACCATTGGGTTGCGACCTGGGCAGCGTCGCCGCAGGGCCCGCGCTTCGTGTTTCCCCGCGCACTGACACCGCCGCCGCAGCCGGGCCAGCCCAACCCGCCTCCACCGCCCGCGTTTCCCCCGCCGCCAACGATCAACAATCAGACGGTCCGCATGATCGTTCACACCAGCATCGCGGGGCGCCGCGCGCGCGTGCAGCTATCGAACGCCTTCGGCACCACCGCGCTTCACATTGGTGCAGCGCACATCGCCCTGCGCGACAAGGATTCGTCCATCGTTGCCGGTTCGGACCGTCCGCTCACCTTCAGCGGCAATTCGTCGTTCACGATTCCCCCGGGCGCCACAATCCTCAGCGATCCGGTAGGCCTGGAAGTCCCCAAGCTCGGTGATCTCGTCATCAGCCTGTATATTCCCGACGAGACCACGACGCCGACCATCCATCTCACCGGCCTGCATACGACCTACATTTCAAAGCAGCCGGGCGACATGACCGGCGCTCCCTCGATCACAGACGCCCAAACCGTGCAACTCTGGTATTGGATCTCTGCCGTAGATGTGGACACGCCCAAGTCCGGGCTGATCGTCGCCTTCGGCGACTCGATCACCGACGGCGCGACCTCCACGCCCGACACCAACCGCAGTTGGCCGAGCCAGTTGGCCGAGCGCCTCGCCGCCAACAAGGCCACCGCAAATGTCGCCATCGTCAACGAAGGAATCTCCGGCAATCGGCTGCTTAACGACGGTGCAGGCGTCTCAGCTCTGGCCCGCTTCGATCGCGACGTCCTCGCCCAGCCGGGCGTGAAATGGGTGATCGTGCTCGAGGGCATCAACGATATCGGCATCGGCGGACGCCCCGGCGCCGAGCCGCCTGACGCCGTCACCGCCGAAGACATCATCGCCGCGCACAAGCAGATCATCGAGCGCGCCCACGCGCACGGAATCAAGGTCATTGGCGCCACGCTCACGCCGTATGTTGGCGCGGCTTACGCCACCGAGCAGGGCGAAACCATGCGCGAGGCGGTCAATCAGTGGATTCGCACGAGCCAAGCCTTCGACGCCGTCATCGACTTCGACAAAGCCGTCCAGGATCCGGCGAATCCCAAGCAGATTCGGCCCGCGTACAACATTCGCGACCACCTGCATCCCAATGACGATGGCTACAAGGCCATGGCCGCCGCCGTCGATCTCTCGCTCTTCAAATCGAAGTGATAAATGCGTGCTTCGTCAGGGCACGGCTTAAGCCGTGCCGCAAGCCGAGCGACGAAATGCGGCTTTAGCCGCTGAGGCGATGTCTCCGAGTCCGTGCCTGGACATCGCAAGTCGCCACTTGCCGGGCGGCGGGAACGTAGCTGATCGCGTTGACCAGCCGCGGAGACAACCCGGGCGAGTCACTGGGTCTTGCGTTCGTAGGATCGCCATTCCGGCATTTCGAGCCGCGGAGCGGCGATTGTAATTTGCCCGGCACGAAGCTTGCCCGCCGCCAGGCGGGCGGAGCGCAGTGCCGGGACACCAATCGCTCTAAAAATAAGTCCCGGAGGGACGATTGAACTCAACCGATCAAACGACCGGGCAGACCTTTTGCTCCCACCCAGCATCCAACGTCCCAGTTCGTCCAACATTTCGGAGGTGCCAAGTGACGGTATCCCGCCTCGTCGTCGCTGCGGGTTTTTTGATGTTGATGACTGCCGCGTCGTCCGCTCAAACCACAAATGAGCCGGTGACAGGCCTGACGTCGAATCCGACCTACGAAAAGAACTGCGCGAAGTGCCACGGCAAGAACGCCACGGGCCGCCGCTTCGGCGGGCCTTCTCTCATCTCCGTGAAAGTGGCCGCCTCCTCCGACGACGATGTGCGGAAAATAATCTCCGACGGCAAGGGCCACATGCCCAAATACGCCGGCAAACTCACGGACGAAGAAATCAACGCGCTCGTCCGCCAGATCGAATCCCTGAACGGAAAATGATCGTCTGACCGCGCCTCGCGTCTTCCGCAAAATGTTTACTCCAACGACTGCTTGACACGCGCACGCCCATCCCTAAACTGGATGCGTGATGATGAGAGACGCATCGATTGTCGGAAATGGCGGCGTCGGCCGCCGCGACGCGGCGGGAGCTCCGCGTCTGCTTCGGCGGTGCGTCCATACCAGACAGTGCCTCGCCAGCGCGAGCCAGCTTCCCGTCACTCGCCGCCCACGACTTATCGATCGCGAATCACGAATCACCGAATTAAGTGGGACACCGTCGCACTTCTTTTCGCCTGTAAGTCATAGACAACAAAGAACGGCCCACCCAATGAAGTGGGACACTTTTTCAATCTCCTCGAGCATCCCAAAATGCACGATCTAGCCAACGCCGCCATCGAAACCGCGAAGCGCCGCGGCGCTTCTTACGCCGACGTGCGCGTGATGGACATTCGCCACCGCGACATCTCGGTGAAAAATGGCGAAGTCGGCACGCTCGCCGAGTCCGAATCGCTCGGCATCGGCATCCGCGTTATCGCGAATGGCGCGTGGGGCTTTGCGTCGACGGACCAGCTGACTATGGAAGGCGTCAAAGCCTGCGCGGCGGAAGCCGTTGCGATCGCGAAAGCTTCGGCACTCGCGAAAAAAGAAAACGTCGCGCTTGCTCCCGAAGACACCTACGTCGACACATGGCAGAACCCGTTTCTGAAAGATCCCTTCCGCATTCCAGTCGAGAGCCAGATCGATATGCTGCTCGCAGCAGACAAGGAGATGCGCCGCGTGAAGGGAGTAACGGTGGCGGAAGGCTCGATGTCGTTCCGCCGGATCGAGCAGCTGTTTGTATCGAGCACGGGCTCGTCGATTCATCAAATCAAGATGCAGTCCGGCGCGGGCATCGTCGCGACGAGTTTCGCGGGCAGCGAAATTCAGAAGCGCTCGTATCCGAATAGCTTCGGCGGCCAGCACACGCTGCAGGGCTATGAGCTGATCGAATCACTGGACCTGGTCGGCAATGCGCCGCGCATCGCTGAAGAGTGCGTCGCGCTGCACTCCGCCGCACAGTGTCCCGAGGGCCACAAGACGATCATTCTTGGCAGCTCGCAGCTGGGGCTGCAGATTCACGAGTCGATCGGCCATCCGATCGAGCTCGATCGCGTCCTCGGCATGGAAGCGAATTTCGCGGGCATGAGCTTTCTCACAATCGAGAAGCTGCGAAAGCTCAAGTACGGCTCCGACATTGTCAACGTCGTCGCCGATGCGCGCCTCGAGCACGGCCCCGGCCTCGGCACGTTTGCCTATGACGATGAAGGCGTTCCTGCGCAGTGCACGCCGATCATCACCAACGGACTTTTCACAGGCTATTTGAGCAGCCGCGAGACCGCTGCGGCCATCGGCGAAAAGCGCTCGGGCGGCACGGTACGCTGCGAAAGCTGGAACCGCCTGCCGATGATTCGCATGACCAATATCAGCATCAATCCCGGCGCGTGGAAATACGACGATCTGATCGCCGATACCGACGACGCGATCCTGATGGAAACGAACCGATCGTGGTCGATCGACGACAAGCGGTACCACTTCCAGTTTTCGACCGAGATCGGCTGGGAGATCAAAGGCGGCAAGATCGGCCGCATGATCAAGAATCCGAGCTATAGCGGTATCACGACGGAATTCTGGAACAGTTGCGACGCGATCTGCTCGCGCGATCACTGGACGCTCTGGGGCACGCCCAATTGCGGCAAGGGTCAGCCGCAGCAGACGATGGGCACGGGCCACGGCGCCGCGCCCGCGCGCTTTCGCAACGTCCGAGTCGGGGTCGCCTTCTCCAAATGACCATGACTAACGATTACGCGGTCATCCTGCCTGCCCTGACGAAGGAAGGGAGCGGAGGGCCGACTCCCTCTGTCGGCCCGGAGCCCAAGCCCGCCTGCCAGCGAGGCAGGGATCTCTCTTCCTAATGTCCAAAACATCCCAACTCTCAATGAAGGACCTCGAGCGCATCGCCGAGCGCGTGCTCAAACTGAGCGACGCGGACGAAACCGAAGTCGACGTCAGCGCCGGCGTCGATGCGCTGACACGCTTCGCCAATAACACGATTCATCAAAACGTCGCCGAGCAAACTCTCAGCATTTCCGTCCGCGCCGATGTGGATGGCCGCACGGCCCGTGCCAGCACGAACAAAACCAACGACGAATCGCTGCGCCGCGTGGTGGCGTCGGCGATCAGCCTCGCGCGCAACGAGCCCAAGAATCCCGATCTGCTCCCCATGCTGGGCGAGCAGAAATATCAGAAGGTCTCGCGGTATTTTTCGGCGACTGCGAAGACGACTCCGGAAGACCGCGCCAAGGCCGTCGCGCGCGTCTGCAAAATGGCGGAAAAGCACAAGCAAACTACAGCCGGTATTTTCGCGAGCGGCGGTTCGCACTCGGTGATGGCGAATTCGAAAGGTCTTTTCGCTAGTTACGAGCAGACGCGCGCAGAGTTCTCGGTCACCGTGTTCGAGGAGAATTCGTCCGGTTGGGCAAAAGCAAATTCGCCAGACATCCGCAAGCTCGATCCCGAAGAGCTGGCTGAAAGCGCGAGCCAGAAAGCGGCGCAGTCGCGCGAGCCGCGCGAAATCGAGCCGGGCCGCTACACGACGATTCTTTCGCCCGCCGCTGTGCTCGATCTGGTCGGATTTCTCTTCTACGATTTTGCGGGCACGGCCGTGCTCGACAAGCGCTCTTGCTTTACGGGACGCATCGGGGAAAAAGTGCTGGGTGAAAACATCACGCTCTGGGATGACGCCTATCACCCGCTGCAAACCGGACATCCTTATGACGGCGAGGGTTTGCCGCGGCAGAAGGTCCTGCTCGTCGATCGCGGCGTAGTGAAAAATCTCGTCTATGCGCGCTCGACGGCGAAGAAAATGAAAGCAAAGCCGACCGGCCATGGGTTTTCGCTGCCCAATGAATATGGCGAAGCGCCGATGAATCTTGTGTTCGCAGGCGGCGACAAATCGACCGATGAAATGATCCGCACGACCGAGCGCGGAGTGCTCGTCACGCGTCTCTGGTACATCCGCGAAGTCGATCCCTACGAAAAAATCCTCACCGGCATGACTCGCGACGGAACGTTCCTGATCGAGAACGGAAAGATCGCCGGCGGCATCCGCAATTTCCGCTTCAACCAGAGCATCATCGAGATGCTCTCGAATGTGGAGATGCTCGGCCCCGCGGTGCGCGCCGCCGGAGAAGAATCGTTCGAGATGGTTGTGCCGCCGATGAAGGTCCGCGGCTTCCACTTCAGCGAAGTCACGAAATTCTAGTGTTCGTGTTCCGCGGCAGCGTTGCTGCGGATGAAAAAGTACGTTTTGTCGACGTCGGCGGGCACGGCGACGTCGAAAAATCCGACCATCATTTCGTCGTAGGTTTGATCGCCCCAGTAAACGGCGACGTTTGGATCGGGATTGTGCTGATTGTTTCTTGAATTGTCGAACGTCGCGACGGCTTGTAGCACGGTTCCCGCCTTGAGCGGCAGCGGCTCGGCGAGCCGGTAACTCAGCTGCCAGTAAAAATCGTAGTTCACGCGTAGTAGGGGCTCGATCGTTCCGTCGGAATGCAGAATGTTGTACGCGAAGGTTTTTCCGCGCAGGTGCATGTGCGGGAAAAAGCTGAGCAGCAGCGCGTCGTTGGGCAGCGAGCCGTGGACCTCGACTCGATAGTCATCGACGCCCGGGGGAATCACGAAACTGCTGTTCGTCAGTTGCAGCGAGAGGACGCGCTTGGCCGGCGGCTGCTTTGCGAACACGAGGCCGATGCTGGTCTGATCGGATGTCGCGCGGCCGTGCGTCGTGTAGTGCATCTGGAAGACGAGATCCGATCCGGCAGGAATGAGCTTCGCCATTCCGCCGGGCCAGTTGTCGGGCGAACTTCCCGGAGCGTACACGAGCAGGATGTCTGCCTTCGTCGTGTGCGTGTCGTGGCGGTCCTCTTCGTTCGTCATGTCGGATGCAGTGAACGGTACGCCGATCTGCGCATGACGCAGCCACGGCGAATCCGGTGGGCGAATGTAGACAACCGCGTGATGCACATTCTCGCGGCTCGATGGGCGAATCTCCGACATTTGCACCCATTTGTCCTCTGTGAAACCCGTGGGCACGATTTCGTATGTGTATTCGACGTCGCCTTCCGCGGGAATCGCGACGGGCTTCGGCATCTTCACAACGACGTCTGGCTGCGAAATATTCCAGCCCTCCGCGAAATGGCGCGGCGGCGGAGCGTCGGCGGGATTTCCTTCCGGCGCATTTTGAGCGGCCCACCACGCGAGCGTGCTGATTTCCTTTGGCGAAAGCGAAGGATCGTTCGCGAAGTGGCCGATGGTTGGATCGGCGAACCACGGAGGCATTTTGCGCGCGCTAGCGTCGGCGGCGCTTGCGGCGGCAAACGGCCGCGTCTCGGCGTAGGTCACAAACGGCATCGGCGCGATTTCACCCGGACGATGGCAGCTCTGGCAGTGCTGCTGCAGGATGGGCAGCACGTCCCGATAAAAATTGGGCCTGTCACTCGGAGCGGTCGCCTGACGTGAACCGGCTCGGGCGTGCAAGCCCGCCGATGCAAGCAGGCCGAACGCGATCGACAACAGTGTTGCGCCACACAGCAGGCGAAATCTCATTCGGCAAGTTCTCGCGATGCAGCAGGGTTCGTTGCCGATTCTCGCACAACTGTTGTATGGCGCGGAGAGAGCAGGGAACTATTCGGTGAACTGCAGGCTGGCGATCGCGCGCGTGATGACGTTTTCCTGAAGCTGGAAGAGATCGTTGTCTGCGCGTGTCATGCCGAAAATCGTGTAGACCTTGCCTCCGCGCGGCACCCAGACAACCACGCCGGACCAATCGTGCTGGTCGACGCTTCCGCGGAAGTGGTGCTCCATCGCGGACGACCCTGAAATCGTGATGTGCTCCTCTCCGAGCGCACGGAAGTTGTCCATAACGCTGCGCAGACGGTGCTCGGTTGCGTCCATCTCCGCCGTGAGTGGCTTGCCTGTCTCTTCCTGCCCGATGAGGAGATACGTTGTGTCGTCGGCCGTGCCCATCGCAGTGATAGCGCCGGGCAGGACGGCGGGCGCCGAAGCGATCACGTCCCAATCGGGCGGCTTGTACATGTGAAAGCGATAGGTTTCATTGGTGTACAAGTTTCCAGTGACCTGTTCTTTGATCGGTTCGGGCGCAGGCGGCTTGGGCGGCGCTGCTGGCTCGGGTTTCGTCGCGACGGACGCGGAAGCCGGCGCGGAATTCTTGGCGACAACGGGCGTCGCATTCGGAGCGGGCGACGCTGATTTGCTCGCGGAAGCTGGGGGCGGCGTGGCCGCCGTGGGCTGTGTACTCGGCGCTGGAGTGCTCGGCGCGAGCGGCTTGCTCGACGCCACTGGATTCGCCATCGGGGGAGGCGCGCTCAGAGCAGGAGCCTTGCTGGCTGGCGTCGCAGGCTGAGCAGCAGCCGATACTGCGACAGCAGGCTCCGCCTTTGGCTTCTCAGGCGTGGGGACCTTTTCTTCAGCCGGGACAGGTTTTTTCTCAGCCGGTGTTGCAGCCGCGTCGGACACACCGATCGAAACGACCTGGTCCTTTTGCACGAGCGCGTAGCCGTAGCTCGTCTTCACTTTGAAGGAATTGTCTTCGAATCCGACGATGGTGCCGGAGATTGTGCTGCCGTCTTTGAGCTTGAAGACGTCGGCGTGAACGGCGCTCGGCGCCAGTGCGCACGAAGTGCACAGCACTGCCAAACTGCATGCAATTCGGGTGATCCCCCTCATGTGTTCGAGTATCGCGCGACGCTCTGCGAGCGGCAAGGTTGGCAAGGGCATGGTTGCCCGTTCAGTTAGCGGCGGCGCTTGGCGTGGCGCTGCGGCGGCCGTGCAGGGCGGGCCCTTCCCGAGCGCTCGGCCGATTTCGAGTCCGGCGCTTGCGGGAGGGCGAGCAGCTGCTCGCGCAACCGCTGGAATTCTTCTTCAAGCGTGCGGAATTCGGATTCGGCTCCGGCAGTCTTGCCGCTACCGCCGATTTTCTGGAGATGAACTGCGGCGGCAACGGCTCGATGCGCGCCGAAAAGGCCCAGAGAGCCTTTCAGCGCATGGGCGGCGGACGCAATAGCGCCAGCGTTCTTCCGTGCAATCGCGCGGCGCAACGCGGCGATCTTTTTCGGAGCGTCCGCCAGGAAATTCTTCAGGAGCGAGCGCAAAAGTTTTTCATCTCCTCCGGTGGCGCGGTGGAGATGGGCCGCGAGATCCTGCCGCGGTCCGCCATGCTCGAAGCCGGCGGCGTGACCGGCTACGGTTTGCGGCGGCCTGCGCGCCAGCGCGGCCAGCATCGCGAGAAGCTGCGCCATGCCGATCGGCTTCGGGAGAAAAGAATCCATGCCTGCGTCAAGGCAGCGGCGCTCATCGACCTCCGACGTGTTGCCCGACATTCCGATGATGATGGGGCGCTTGCCGTGAGCGAGGCTCCTCTTGCGGATCGCGTGCGTGGCTTCGATGCCGTCCATGATCGGCATCTGTTCGTCCATGAACACTATTTCAAAGCGGTCTTTTTCAAGCGCGTCCAGAGCTTCGCGGCCGTTGCAGACGCCAACAACCGTGTGCCCGCCATTGCGCAGAAGTTCAATGAGAAGCTCGCGGCTTTCGGTGGTGTCTTCTGCAACGAGAATTCGCATCAGTTTCTGTGCGCGCCGGAAAGTGAATCATCGAACGCGGCGCGTGTCCTATTACAGGATTCACTTGCGATGGCCGCGCCGCAAGAATTTTGTCGCGGGATGCGTTCGAGGGGTTACGACCGCGCCTGAAACCTAGCGGTCGAGGAAGGCGCGAAGACGAGCATGGCCTGCGCGGCTGACGGGAAGTTTGGCTCCAGTGCTAAGAACGGCCACGAAGCTGTCCTTGCCATAGGGCTCGATCAGCGCGACGCGCTCCAGGTTCACGATGTACGAGCGATGGATGCGAAGAAAGCGCGAAGGATCAAGCGCCGCTTCGAGGCTTGAGATCGTTTGCTGCTTGAGATGCGTTTTGCCCTGCGAGGCGAGCGCGACGTAGTCATCCTGCGCCTCGGCGTAGTCGAGCTTTGCGACCGGAATAATCGAGACACTCGCTCCGTCCCGCACCGGAATGCGATCGAGATATTGTTGCGGCGGACGCGCAGCAGCAGCGAGGTCCATCGCCGGCAGCGGTGCCGACGGCAATTTGCCGGAGAGACGCTCCTTGGCGCGCTCGAGCGCCGCTTCGAACCGCGCAGCGCTGATCGGCTTCAGCAGATAGTCGACGGCGTGGACTTCGAAGGCGCGAATCGCAAATGTGTCATAGGCCGTCACGAAGATGACGGCCATGTCCGCGCCGAGCAATTCGAGCACCTCGAAGCCGTCGAGCTTCGGCATTTGAATATCGAGGAAGACAAGCTCCGGCTTCAGCTCGGTGGCGGCTTTCACAGCCTCGAATCCGTTGGCGCATTCGGCGGCGATGTCGATCTCCGGGTGCGCGGAGAGAAATTCCCGGAGAACCTGGCGCGCGAGGTCCTCGTCGTCGACGATGATTGTCCGAATCTTGCGGCCGTTCGCAGCAGTCACGAAACTCTCCCCTTCAAATTTTGAGGCTCAGAAGTCTGGACTGCGCTCGACTCCGCCGGAAGACGAATTGCGACGCGAAAGCGGTCTTCAACGGCCGCAGCGGAAAAACTCGCGTGGTTGCCGTAGCGTGCCTCGAGCCGCTGGCGAACATTCGCGAGGCCCACGCCGCTTCGACGCCGTGGCGGTGCCTCGGGATCGAACTGATTCTCGATCGTGATGTCGAGTATGCCGTCGCGGCGTGCGGCAGCAAGTCTAATCCAGCCCCCGCCGACCAGATTCGCGATGCCGTGGGCGACCGCGTTTTCAACGAGCGGCTGCAAAAGAAGGGGCGGGACTTCCGCCGACAAAGCCTCGCGGTCGATCGTCTCTTCCATTTTCAGGCGATCGCCGTAGCGGATTTTTTCGACGGCGAGAAACGCATGAACGAGCGACATCTCCTCTTCGAGAGGAATCGCGGGCTTTTCCCCAAGGCCAAGCGTCCGCCGCAGGAAATCACCGAGGAGCACGCACATTTCGCGCGCTTTTGCCGGGTCCGACGCGGTGAGCGCGCTGATCGAGTTCAGGCTGTTGAAGAGGAAGTGCGGATTGACCTGGGCTTTGAGCGCGCGCAATTCCGCGTCGCGAGCGAGCAGACCTGCCTGCATCACGCGTGCCTCGGCCTGGCGCGAGGCTTCGACCGCGAGCAAGACGTAATGAAAGCCAACGGCGAGCAGGTACAGAAGAACGCCCGTGCCGAACAGCAGCGGAAAATCTTTCGAGAGCTGTGTATCGATGCCTGCGAATCCCTCATAGCCTGCTAACAGGCGGCCGAGTGTTCGCGCGGCCAAGAGCCAAAGCGCGCTCGCGACCACAGCGCCCACCACGTGCGTGAAGAGGAAGCGCGGCACACTTGATCGCTCGAGCGGCGTCGCAAGGCACGGGTACCACGCGGCCAGGCACACGAAGGCGTAGAGCAAACAGAGAGGGAACGCGACCGCGACGGCTTGCAGCCACGTAAGTCCGCCGGGCACGGCAAGCAAGTACGCAAGCATCCCGGCTAGAGGAATCCAACCGAGAAGGTAGAACAGGAGGCGCCGGAGCTGGGCGAGGATCGGATGCATAGCGACTCAGTTCTTGATCGTTACGCCTCCAAAAAGCGAGACGCCCTCGATGATAAGAGTCCTTACCGGCGGTCCGGCTGGCACGCCCGCAGAAGTGGGGGCCACGTTAGCTTGCGCCGGGTGGAGCGTGCGGTCGCTCGCCCCGCCAAAAATTCCGATGGCATGGAGGATCACGTGCCAGTTGGGAGGAACGCGGATGTCGCCGCCGCCGAATATGGATACGATGTCGAGCTTGGCTTCCTCCCCCTGAATGTCCGCTTGAGTTAGATCGATTTCGAAGCCGCCGAAGATCGCGACGATTTCGCCGCCCAGAAAATTTCTAGAAGTAATGCGGCGGCGCGAACCCCAGAAAACGTGAACGTCGTTGAGGCGCGGCTCGGTGGATTCATACCAACCCCCACCCCTCGACGCACCGGCATTCGCTTGCTGGTTCGGATTCGTTTGCCAATTCGAATTCGCCTGCCAATTCGCGCTGCCTTGCCAATTGGTGCCGGGTCCCCATTTCGCGTTCATCTTGGCGCTATAGCGGTCCATCCGGCGCTGAAATCGTTCCCAGGCGCGCTGCTGCCGCCAAGCGTTTGCGTCCCAGCCCGCGCCGTAAAAGTTCGCTTGCCCCGGCGGAGGCGGAGGAGGCGGCGTGAATGGCGGCTGTGGCGGCGTTTGAGTTTGCTGCGAATCGGCCTGAGACGGCTGCGGCCCGGCCGTGGCGCCGGGCGCGGTCGCATTGCCAGCCTGCGTCGCACTTGTTGCGGAGGCTTGCGGCGCGGCCGAAGGTGGAGGCTCGCCACTCGGTGCGCCGGGCGACTCCGGAGCAATCGGCGGAGGCGGGGGCGGGTTCGATTCGCCCCAATGCCGCAACTCGTAGTGACGAACGACCAGAAGAACGCCGACGCAAATCAGGAACACCGGCCAAATCGTAGCGAAATGAATGTAACCGCTTCCCAGTGCTTCGAGCTCAAGCGAAATCCCCAGCAGGGCGAGAAAGCCGCCCCAGAAGCGTCCCACGGGATCGCGGCTCGTGGAGAATTTGTTCGCGCCGAAATAGATCAGGATCAAAGGCCAGAGCTTGTTCGCCGCTGTGAATCCGAGCTGGTCCAACAACAAAATTACGCCCAGGATGAGGATGATGACCCCGATGACGAAATGACGATTCGAGTTGCGAGAGAAAGTCACCAGGTGTTATCCCCGCGAGGGCCTCAGCGCCAGCAAAACGGCCAGTCCAAACCCGACGAGCAGCAAAGGCCAGAAGCGGAGGATATCTCCGATGCCGGGCGCGTCGAGCTTCAGAACAAGCGTATTCCAGATATTGACAGCGATCATGTGAAGCAGCCAGTAGCTCGAGCCGCTCAGGCGGTTGCAGATAAACTCGCCCAATTGAAACATAATTCCGACGAAAATCAGAAGGCCGGCGCCCGTGAAGGCCAGCGTGCGTGATATGGAAGGTGCCGCATCGATCTGGGGTCGCGCATCCGTCATTGCCATCTCCTCTCGCCTTAGTTCCACAGTGAACATGGCGAGAGATTAAGGGCAATGCCGAATGGCGTCTCGGCTTATTCGGCGAACGGCGGCTGGATACCGGCGAACGGCGGAAGATAGGGGAGCTTTGGAGGAACCGCTTCCGGCGGACAGCGCTACAAGACCATTCCGAGCCAGACGACCGCTGCGAAAGCTAGCGCTACCAGCAGGACTATCCTCACACGTTTTCGGCGAGCGGCAAGAACGATGACTCCCATGGTCCCAAGCAGGAAGACCAGTTCCAGCCAGAAGTAGCCGGAATCGAATCCACCGGTGAGATGGGCTGCAGAATCGCGCAGCCATACCGATGCAAACGAACTCAGCGCCGCGATCGAGATGCCGACAGTCCCGCCCAGAGCCACACCCTTGGCCCAGTCGGGAAAGTGCCAGCTTTTGAGGGAATCGCGCCAGTCGGTCCAGGTCTGCGCGACCACCACGCCCACAATAACCAGAACGAACAGCGCCACGCCGCCTCCCAAGCTCGCGCCGCTCCAGCCTCGGTCGCGAATGCGATCGCGCCACGCGAATCAAGTCCCCCTGCGCGGCGCGGGATCATAACCAAATTACCGAAACGGCGCAAAGGCTATTGCCGTCGCTTCGAATTTCAGAGTCGCGCTGCCAGGTTGCGCGGCTCGCGTGCGCCGGCACTCAGCTCCAACGGCCACATCTCGCCCGGATCACGAACCAGGCGCCGAAGCGTGGCGCAATCGACCTACCAAATCGCGCGAGACGCCGAGAGGGCGCGAAAAATGGTATCTCTTGACGCCGCAACAGGATGATGGGCCTGATCGGCCGATCGATTTGGTCAAATTTTTGTGAGGCCCGAAACCGGGGCCCAAACGGCGATTCGGAGGCCAATGGATTGGTTCAAGAGAGAAGCCTTTTGCATGTCGGGTTGCGCGAGCGAGATGAGGGCGTTTAATAACGCCTAGTACCGAGTTCTAGGAGGGTTGCGATCCTCACAACCGACCGACGAACGCCGCAATGTGTGACGGCACGAGTCTGTTACGATGGGCCATTCCATGCGAACTCCCTGGATTATCGCGCATCGAGGGGCATCCGGCCACGCGCCGGAGAATACGTTTGCGGCGTTCGAGCGCGCGGTGCAGCTGGGAGCCGGATTCATCGAGACAGATTTGCACCTCACGCGCGACGCGCGGTTCGTCGCGATCCACGACGACACTCTCGACCGCACCACCAACGGCAAGGGCGCGGTCCGCGATCACACGCTCGCGGAACTGAAGCAGCTCGATGCCGGCATGTGGTTCGACCGGCAGTACATGGACCAGCGAATTCCCACGCTGGAGGAGATCCTTGAATTTGCGATCGAGCAGGACGTCGTTTTCTACCTTGAGATCAAGTACGACGCGTCGTGGGGAATGCATCATGCGCTTGTCGGCGCGCTGGGGAAACCGGCGAACGCTGCGCGAACGATCGTGATTTCGTTCGATCCCGCGACGCTCGCTTCGGTACGCCGGCTTGAGCCCGCGATGATGATCGGGTTGCTGGTCGAGGACGCAGTGGGCGACCCGGTGAAGGCGGCGCTCGATGTCGGCGCGCGGCAGCTTTGCCCAAGAGGCGATTTGATTACGCCGGACCTTATCGAGCGGGCCCATCGCGCCGATCTCCATGTGGTGACCTGGACCATCAACGACACCGATCAAATGCGCGCGGCGATGGACATGGGCGTCGATGGGATCATGACCGATCTGCCGGACCGGTTGCGCGCGGTCGTCGAAGATCGAGTCGCAAAGCTTTCCTCGAAGTAGATCACGCGGGCTTACGCGCTCCTGGTTAAATTTCCAAACAATTGACCGAATTGGGCGAGCGAGAGCTGCTCCGCGCGCGTGTCCGAGCGAAGGCCCGCGGCGACGAGTGCGTCTGCGATACGGGCGTCCGGTGCGATCGCGCGCAAATTATTGCGGAGGGTTTTTCTCTTTTGTGCGAAGCAACTCTGCACGAATTCTAGAAAGCGCCCTTCATCAGAGATCGCCAGTGCAGCCCGCTCGCCCGGCAAGTTCATGCGAACCAAAGCGGAGGTCACACGCGGAGGCGGTCGAAACGCGCCGGGCGGAATTCGCAGTACGATTTCAGGCTGCGTGTAAAACCGGCAAGCGGCAGAAAGGTAGCCGTATTCTCGGCCTCCGGGGCGCGCCGCAATCCTCGTCGCGACTTCCCACTGCACGACGATGTGGATCGAGGTGATTTGATCGGCGTAGTCGAAGAGGTGAAACAAGATCGGCGACGTGATGTAGTAGGGTAGATTTCCGTACACGCGGAACCGACCGCCGGCGAGCGCGCCGAGATCGAGCTTCAGCACATCGCCTGCGACGAGTTCGACTCCCGGCCATCCGGCCGGGTCACTGCTGATCCGATGTTTCAAGCTTTCGGCGAGCCGGGGATCGGCTTCAATGGCGATCACTCGGCGGCCTGGCGCGGCCAGGAGCTGAGTCATTTCGCCGTGGCCGGCGCCGATCTCGATCCAAGCCTCGTTGGCCGGGCGCGGAAGCGTTTCGAGAATCTTTTTTCGCCACGTGAGGCTCTCGAGAAAATGTTGTCCCATCCGTTGTCGCGCCATGGCGACGCCGAGTGTAACAAGAATCGGCGCAAGGTCGCGCGGCTGTGTCCCGGTAGAACGCCTCGTCGGGGATTTTGTTGACGCCTCTCGGAGCCTCCGATACCGTTTTTGTTTCCGGTAGACTGAACATGAAAATCCTCTTCGTAGCCTCGGAAGGCGTGCCCTACTCAAAGACCGGCGGGCTTGCGGACGTGATTGAGGGTTTGCCGCGCGCACTGCACGCCATCGGGCACGAAGTAGTCGTTCTGCTGCCGCGCTATCACGGAAATAAGATCAAGTCGACGCTCGTCTCAAGCCTTACGATCGCGCTCGGCGAGGAACTGCGATTTCCAGCCATTGCGGAAGGGCAAGCGGTCGGCGGCGTGCGGCATCTTTTTCTCGACGATCCAGCTTATTTCGACCGGCCGCAACTTTACGGCGATAAGACCGGCGACTATCCGGACAACGCCGAGCGATTCGCCGAGCTCTCGCGCGCGGCAATCGAATGCATGAAGCGCGTTTGGCTGCCGGACGTGATTCACTGCCACGACTGGCAAACGGCGCTGGTGCCGGTGCTCTTGCGCACGCAGTACGCAAACGATCCTGCCGTGCGTTCGATTCCCGTCATTCTCACGATTCACAATCTGGCGTATCAGGGAGTTTTTCCGTCAACGGTGCTGCCAAAGATCGGAATGCCGGAGCGGCTTTTCACGATCGACGCGCTGGAGTTCTATGGAAAAGTGAACCTCCTGAAAGGCGGACTGATTTTCGCCGACTATCTGACGACAGTAAGCCGCCGCTACGCGAAAGAGATCCAGACGCCAGAATTCGGAGCGGGCCTCGATGGAGTGATTCGCGGCCGTGCCGACCATCTCGTCGGCATCCTGAATGGAGTCGACTACGGCGCGTGGAGCCCGGAAGCCGATACCCTGATCGCGCAGAACTATTCCGCGCACAATCTCGCCGGAAAGGCCGCCTGCAAGAGAGACTTGTTGGCAGCGTTCCGGCTGCCCGAAGAAAATCTGGCCCGGCCCCTCATCGGGATCGTCTCGCGTTTCGTTAGTCAGAAAGGATTCGATCTGCTGGCCGAAATCGCGGGCGATCTGATGAAGGAGGACGTGGCGATCACCGCGCTCGGCAGCGGCCAGCCGGAATACGAAGACCTGTTCAAAGGGCTGACGCAAAAATATCCGGCGCGAGTCGGGCTGAAAATCGGGTACGATAATGCGATAGCGCATAAGATCGAGGCCGGCGCGGACATGTTCCTGATGCCGTCCCGGTTCGAGCCCAGCGGACTGAATCAGATGTACAGTCTGCGATACGGCACGGTACCGATCGTCCGGGCCACCGGCGGGCTGGACGATACGGTACAGAAGTTCGTGCCGAAGACGCGGCAGGGAACTGGTTTCAAGTTCGAGGAGTACAGCGGCAGGGCGCTGCTGGAATCGATTCGGGCGGCGCTCAAGGCTTTTCGCGATCCGGAGGCTTGGAGCGCGCTTCAGGCCAACGGGATGAGCAAGGACTTCTCCTGGAAGGCTTCAGCAGCCGCGTATGTCACGCTTTATGAAGCGGCAAAGCGATCCCGAATCCCCAGGGGAGCAGGGTCATCTAAATAGGTGCGCGTTGGCCGGTTAAGGCCGGTCGCGCGACAACAAGAGGAAAACATGTCAGACATTCTCCAAGCCGTAACCGACGCAAGCTTCCAATCCGACGTGATCGAGGCCAGCAAGACCCAGCCTGTCGTGGTCGATTTCTGGGCGGATTGGTGCCGGCCATGCATCATGCTGACGCCGACGGTCGAAGAGATCGCGCGCGAGCATGCGGGCAAGGTCAAGGTCGTGAAGCTCAACGTCGACGAAAACATGAACGTGCCCGGCAAGTACAGCATCCGCGGCATCCCGACGCTGCTGGTGTTCAAGGGCGGTCAGGTGGCCGACCAGATTGTCGGCGCCCAGCCCAAAGAGAACATCGTGAAGGTCATCGAGCGCCACATTTCCTAGGCGCGATCCTCGCATTAAACTAAACCCACTCGAAGGGCGACTGGAACGCCGCCCGCCTGCGCCCCTGCAGCCGGAATTCGATGAACGCGAAAACCGAAGCGACCGTGCGGCGATGCCACTGGGCGCAGAGCCCGCTCATGATCGAGTATCACGATCGCGAGTGGGGCGTCCCGGTTCACGACGATCGAACGCTATTTGAATTTTTGATCCTAGAGGGAGCGCAGGCCGGTCTGAGCTGGGAGACCATTCTCAACAAACGCGAAAACTATCGCCGAGCGTTTGACCGCTTCGATCCCGCGCTAATCGCTCGATACGACAAACGAAAAGTTCGCGCGCTGCTTGCTGATCCGGGAATCGTCCGCAATCGCCTGAAGGTCGCATCCACGATCACGAACGCGCAGGCGTTTTTGGCGCTGAAGAAGGAATTAGGCAGCTTCGATCGTTACGTTTGGCAATTCGCCGGCGGGAATCCCAGAGTAAACCTCCCGCGCGGGCCGCGAGACGTCCCTGTTCGAACGCTCGAATCAGACGCTCTGAGCAAAGACTTGAAGAAACGCGGATTTCGATTTGTCGGTTCGACGATTTGCTACGCCTTCATGCAAGCCGTGGGAATGGTCAACGATCACGCGATCGATTGTTTCCGCCGCAGGGAAATCACCTCCAGCGACTAGGCCGCGCGCAGGATTCGTCCGCCGCGATGCCTCTTGACAAGGATTCCGTGAGCCGCCATCTTAGTTGGCTTTACCCTCAAGGAGAGTTGTTGGCTTACTGCCATCATGTCTGGAACGGGAGCGCGTTGTGAAGGTGCGCGTCTGCTTCCACGATAAGTGCTTCGACGGAGCATGCTCCGCCGCCGTGTTTACACGCTTTTACCGCGAGCGCATCAACGCCGATGCCGAGTTCGCCTACACGGGTATGACGCACAAGGCGTCGCAGCCCTTCGAAGCGGGCACGTTCGACGGCGACGAGAACGCCATCGTCGACTTCAAGTATTCGAGCTCGCCGTTACTGACCTGGTGGTTCGATCACCACCAGAGCGCGTTCCTCACGCCTGCGGATGCTGAACATTTTCGTCACGATCATTCGGGGAAAAAGTTCTACGATCCTTCCTACAAATCCTGCACGAAATTCCTTGCCACGATTGCTTCCGAGAAATTCGGATTCGACGCAAAGCCGATGGAAGAATTGATCTATTGGGGCGACATCATCGACGGCGCGCAGTTTGCCTCCCCGGAAGTCGCGGTGGGGCTCACCGAGCCGGCGATGAAGCTGGCTCTTGTGATCGAGGCGGCACCCGAGGCGAATCTTGTCCCGCGACTGATTCCCGAACTTGCGGAAATTCCGCTGGCCGAGAGTATCGAGCTGCCGATGATCAAGCGGCATTTGGGACCGCTTCTCGAGCGCCATCGCCGGTCGATCGATCTGATGCGCGAAAGAATGGACTGTCGCGACGGCGTGGTCTATTTCGACGTGAGCGATCTCGATCTCGAGGGCTACAACAAGTTCATCCCGTATTACTTGCATCCCGACGCGCTGTATTCGGTCGGTGTGAGCGCATCACCGGCGCGTGCCAAAGTGTCGGTAGGCACGAATCCGTGGAAAGAGGCGTCCGCAGAAGTGAACCTCGCTTCGCTCTGCGAGAAATTTGGCGGCGGAGGGCATGCGCGCGTCGCGGCAATTTCGCTCGGTCCCGGCGATCTGGTGCGCGCCCGCCAAGTCGCAAAAGAAATTGCAAGCACTTTGCGCCACTCGATCAAGCAGAATTGATCTTCCGCTGCGTTGGGAACACAATTCCTTCATGCTAAAATCACGTGATTGTCTGTCGGGCCGCTAGCTCAATGGTAGAGCAGCTGACTCTTAATCAGCGGGTTCCAGGTTCGAGTCCTGGGCGGCTCACCACTCCTAATTTTTCAATCCGGCGGTGATCATCCGGTCAAGCCGCGCAACCAGGCTCCAATCACATACGCAACGGCAGCAGCGCCGCCGCCGATGATCAGCGTTCCAATCGCGGAGTACCACCAGGGCCGGATCGACCAACGGCTTTTCAGCGCGCCGATCGCGACGAATGTCACGCCGGTGATCACGCATGCACTCCAAAATGCGTGATTGACTCCTGCGACGAACGGAATCAGAGGTACCAACCCGCAAACGATAAACGCGGAAAATGTCGAGAGGGCAGCGCGCCACGCCGAGCGCACGGCGTCCGGCAGACCATATTCGTCGCGCAGCATCAGGCGTACCCAAAGCTCACGGTCCGCGGTGATCGACGCGACGACGCGTTCGAGCAGTTCGCTCGGAACGCCGCGCGCTTGCAAAATCTCACGCACTTCCTCTCGTTCGCCCTCGGGACACGTCTCGATGTGCCGTCGTTCCACCGCTTCGGCGTGTCGAAATTCTTCATCCTCTGATCGTGTGGCCAAATAATCTCCAGCGGCCATCGCGAATCCGTCTGCCAGCAGGCTGGCGCTGCCGAGGATCAAGATGATGTGCGGCGAAAGCCGAGCGCCGACGACTCCGGAGACGATCGCGAACGTCGTCACGATGCCGTCGACGCCTCCGTAAACCCAGTCCCTCAGGTAGCTGCTAGGCGGCCCGGCCGCGAGCCGCCGCTGAATCGCCTCGCGGGTGTGCTCGTGCTCCATCTTGAGCACTGACCGATTTGTCTTCGGCGACATAGCCTTAGTTACAATTTTCCGCTGGGCCGCTGGCTTTCACTGTGATTCCCGTCACTTTACCGCACAACCGAATCACACGGCAGCGGCAACCTCTGGCTACACAGCCCAATTCTTGTTCGGTCCTTTCGCGCCATCGAATCACGCGCATTTATGGGTTCCATAAGCGCACCAAACAAGCAATAAATTCTGATGTGGATGCGCAAGCGCCGCGCACGAAATGTTGTATATTGGAATTGAACAGAAGATCGCCGTGCGAACGGACCGCCTGGGGGCCCTTTCGGGAAGGTCGACACAATGGCTGTACAGCCTGTCATTCCGAGGGAAGTAGACGAACTCGAAGAAATATGGGAGTGGATCGAGTCTTTTGACGCCGTTGTAGAGCACGGCGGGCGCGATCTGGCGTCGAAGATTCTGCAGGAAATCCGCAACCGCGCGCTCGCGTGCGGTGTGCCGGTCCCGTTCACCGCGAACACGCCTTACGTCAATACGATTCACGTCAGCCAGCAGGCTCCCTTCGCTGGCGATCAGGAGATCGAGCGGAAGATCAAGAGCCTCGTCCGATGGAACGCTCTCGCGATGGTCGTCCGCGCAAACCGCGTCGAGCACAACATCGGCGGACATATTTCCACGTTCGGTTCCGTCGCCACTCTTTTCGAGGTAGGTTTCAATCATTTCTTCCGGGCGCGCAGCAAGGACTTCGAAGGTGACACCGTTTATCTCCAGGGCCACGCCGCGCCGGGCGTTTACGCCCGCGCGTTTTTGGAGGGCCGCCTTTCTGCGCAGCAGCTCGAAAATTTCCGCCGCGAGCTGAAACCCGGAGGCGGTCTATCGTCATATCCCCATCCCTGGCTGATGCCGGAGTTCTGGGAATTTCCGACCGTCTCGATGGGCCTGAGCCCGATCATGGCGATCTATCAGGCGCGCTTCAACCGCTACCTGGAGGATCGCGGCCTCAAACCCAAGACCGATGCGAAAGTCTGGGCGTTTCTCGGCGATGGCGAAACGGACGAGCCGGAAACGCTCGGCGCCATCACTCTCGCCTCGCGCGAGCATCTCGACAATTTGATCTTCGTCGTCAACTGCAATTTGCAGCGGCTCGACGGCCCCGTGCGCGGCAACGGCCACATCATTCAAGAACTCGAAGCGGCGTTCCGCGGCGCCGGATGGAATTGCATCAAGGTGATCTGGGGATCGGATTGGGATCCGCTCTTCGAGCAGGACGTCGACGGACTGCTCGCCAAGCGCCTCGGCGAGACCGTCGACGGCGAATATCAGAAGTTCATCGTGGAGTCGGGTGCCTACGTGCGGCAGCACGTGTTCGGCGGCGATCCGCGGCTAATGAAGATGGCCGAGCACCTCTCCGACGAAGAGCTCCACAAGATGCGCCACGGCGGCCATGATCCCAAGAAGGTCTACGCAGCGTACAAGGCTGCGGTCGAGCATACCGGCTCACCGACTGTGATTCTCGCCCGCACCATCAAGGGCTACGGCCTGGGCGAAGCAGGCGAGGGCCGCAACGTCACGCACCAGCAAAAGAAAGTAGACGAGGACACGCTGCGCCACTTCGGCGAGCGCTTCGGCCTCAAGATTCGCGAAGACCAAATCGAGCAGGTTTCCTTCTATCGGCCGTCCGACAGCAGCCCCGAGATCAAATATATGCAGGAGTGCCGCAAGAAGCTCGGCGGCTACGTCCCGCAGCGGCGCGTGCGCTCAAAACCTCTGCCGGCTCACGAAGAGAATTTGTTCACCGAATTTCTCACGGGCAGCGAAGGCCGCGAAGTCTCGACGACGATGGCCTTCGTCGGAATGCTGCGCAAGATGCTGCGCGATCCGGAGATCGGCAAGCTGATCGTCCCCATCGTGCCGGACGAAGCACGCACCTTCGGCATGGAATCGCTGTTTCGCCTCGTCGGAATTTACAGCAGCCAGGGCCAGCTCTACGAACCCGTCGACATGAATACGCTGCTCTATTACAAAGAGGCCAAAGACGGGCAGATTCTCGAAGAAGGCATCACCGAGGCGGGTTCGCTCTCGTCGTTCATCGCCGCTGGCTCCGCGTACGCAACACACGGAATCAATATGATTCCGTTCTTCATTTTCTACTCGATGTTTGGCCTCCAGCGCGTGGCCGACCTGATTTGGGCCGCGGCCGATACGCGTTGTCGCGGATTCTTGCTTGGCGGCACGGCGGGCCGCACGACGCTCGCCGGCGAAGGTCTGCAGCATCAGGACGGCAACAGCCACGTCCTTGCGCTCCCGATTCCCACTCTTCACGCGTATGACCCGGCGTTCGCCTACGAAATCGCCACGATCATCGAAGACGGCATCGACCGGATGTACCGCAAGGGCGAAAGCATCTTCTACTACATCACGGTGATGAACGAGCCTTACGCGATGCCGACGATGCCCGCCGGTTCGCGCGAAGGCATCCTCAAGGGCATGTACAAGCTCCGGGCCGCGAACAACGGTAAATCGAAGCAGCGCGCGCAGCTTTTCGGCAGCGGCGCAATTCTCCGCGAGGTTTTGAAGGCGCAGGAGTTACTCGAAGAAAAGTATGGAGTCGCCGCGGATGTCTGGAGCGTCACGAGTTACAAGGCGCTGTACTCCGACGGCATCGAAACCGACCGCTGGAATCTTCTGCATCCGGGCGAAAAGCCGCGCGTGCCGTACGTTTCCGAAACGCTCGCAGACGCACCTGGAGTTCTGGTAGCCGCGAGCGACTACCTGAAGGCGTTGCCTAATCTCGTAAGCAAGTGGATGCCGCGCCGCGTCGCCTCGCTCGGCACCGACGGCTTTGGCCGCAGCGAGAGCCGCGATTCGCTGCGCAACTTCTTCGAAGTCGACGCG